>Ga0007854_10001266_pt1 | contig 16195 bp, 18 predicted proteins | sample CryBogCBH12Aug08_FD_60382 | JGI IMG/M metagenome (GOLD analysis project Ga0007854, IMG submission 60382) | Freshwater microbial communities from Crystal Bog, Wisconsin, USA - CBH12Aug08 | ecosystem: Environmental > Aquatic > Freshwater > Lake | place: Crystal Bog, Wisconsin, USA | collected...
TGCCGGAGTGAATACGCCAGTACGCAGTAAATTCAACTTATCCTTTTCGAGATAATCTAAATTTTCAATCGTTTTAGTTACTTGATGATGCAGTTCTTCAACTTGTAGGTTTCTTCCATCGGAATTAAAAAAACAGTACGACGTAAAAATTGATGTTTCGCTTGAATTACGGTCTTTTGCCGATAATTTTTTCAATTTTGTAAATCAAGGAAGAATCGGAACATTTAGTGGTAAGGAGGATGGCTATAAAAGATTGCAGGATACTATTGAGAAAACTCACTTCAATTCAAGTGAGGGATTTATTAATTTCTTAGAGGAGTTGGTTAGTAGTCTGAAGTTTGATAAAAGAACACCCGCCAACACGCCTATTGATATAAACACGCAACTAAGAAAAGGAGTTGAACTGAATACACTGTACGATTTCATTTATAATTCAGACTTCTTACAGCCGGTATATAACCTCAAATTAGGCAATAAGACGCTAGAGGAACTTTCCCCTGGTGAAAGAGGAGCTTTGCTACTTATCTTTTATTTAATTCTTGATAATGATGATATTCCATTAATAATTGACCAACCGGAAGAAAATTTGGACAATGAAAGTGTCTATAATATTCTTGTTCACTTTATTAAAAAAGTGAAAGAAAAAAGACAAATTATTATTGTAACGCACAACCCAAACTTAGCAGTAGTTTGCGATGCAGACCAAATAATACACATGCTAATTGAAAAGGAAAATAAAAACAGAGTAAAATATTTTTCCGGTGCGATTGAAGATTCAACTATCAACAACAGTATCATTAATATTCTTGAAGGTACGCTACCCGCTTTTAATAATAGAGATTCAAAATATCTAAAATAAAGGCAACCCATTAAGCCACCGCACAGGTAAATAGGAATTCAGTCTTTATGTTCGGCAAACATCCCGCCAAACCTAAAACAATCACTTGCCCTGGAATAAAACCTTTAAAGGAACAGGGCAAGAAATTGTTTTTATTGAGTTACATAAATACCCGCCTATCGTCTGGGAATTCATGTACTCAATATCGGTTTGTCATGCTGTTTGCTTCTCACACAAAGACTTTCATGGGTGCTACTATATCCTTTAGGCTTTAACTTTCGCTCATTTCAAACATTGCTGAAAAGCAAAGTTTTCATTCGTTCAAGTAGCCTAAAGTCTATTCGCACCCCTCGTTTTTGCTCGCCTGCGTTGCCACCGTCTGCGTTTCGGATTTTTGTTGGCACACGCCTACGCTTATGTATCCATGCCACACAAAAATCCTACACTGTGCGAATTTGCGTTATCACGCTTTAAAAATTCGCCCCATCCGGTGGCACTCGCAGGAAATCCGCTACGCTTGATTTCCTTTCTGGCGAGCGGGCACAGTAACCGCAATGAAAAATTGCAGTTACTTTCTTCAACCGCACAGCTCACGGCTGTTTTAACCTTTTGGCTTTGCTTCATCAAATTCATATTGTACTTTTGCGTTGAATTAAAACTGAATTGATAAGGCAGAGAAAAAGATAAATATTTTAATATAACATAATTGCGTTAAGCTAATTCCTGTATCGGAAAACTGGTAATTTTCAATATGTACACAGGGAGTAGGTTGAAACGCTCACGTAATGCGTGGGCTTTTGCTTATTCTGTGTATAGGGATACCAGTTCCTCCGATACGGTTAAGTGAAATGTCCCACGCAGTTTTTTTGTATCATCCGTCAAGGGACTAACGGAACAAAAAAACAAATATGGTCTCCGTATTTCCAAAAAACGATTTGTATGGTATAGTGTGCCATATGATTCCAGTGTTTCCCGAGTTCAAAAAATTAGAGCTAGCAGACAAGGAAGCAATAGAGCAATTCACAAAAGACTTTCCACCTTATTCTGATTTCGATTTTATTAGCATGTACACATGGAATATTGAAGGAAAGATTTTTGTTTCAGAGTTGAATAATAATCTTGTTGTACAATTCGCTGACTACTTAACAGGCGAACCTTTTTTTTCGTTTATTGGTAGGAACCTGCCAAACGAAACAGCCAAATTACTTTTGGATTTTTCGATACAAAAAGGCATTGTACACAAACTAAAACTTATCCCTCAAGATGTAGCTGATTTGTTGGATAAAAACACATTCAACATTATTGAGGATAGAGATAGCTTTGATTATATCTATGACACGGCAGAGCATAGCAATTTTTCGGGTGGCAATTATGCAAATAAAAGGAAGGAGGTGAACGCAGTTATCAGGACAAATCCCGACATCGAAGCCAAGAGTATAGATATTTACGATTCAGAGATTCAAGGAACAATGATTGCCTTATATGATAAGTGGGCAGGAAATAAATTATCGGATGAAAAAATGCTTGAAAAAAATGAGGGCATTTCATTTAAGCGATTAATTAATACTTTAAACACTTGCGAAAATAAATTGTCAGGTATGGGCGTATTTAGTGATAAACAACTTATTGCCTTTTGTATTTACGAACTAATGCCAAATGACTTTGCAGTAGGACACACCGCTAAATCCGATAACTCCATAAAAGGTTCAAATGCTTTTTTAATGAAAGCCTTAGGGGAAAGTTTATCAATAGCCGGTAAAAAATATTTCAACTATGAGCAGGATTTAGGTTTAGAAAACCTTCGTATAGCCAAAGAAAGATTTAGACCAGTCCTTTACCTGAAAAAGTACATCGTAGAATTCAAATAGTTTTCAACAGCCCAAATTTTCATTATTAATTAGAGTGGTATAATGCACGTATGACTACTGTAGGATTTGCCCAAACAGTTAAGAATAATAAATTCTTATATCGGCTAACTTTTGTTTTGTTTATAGCACTTACGATGTGTTATTTGTATATTCATCACTTAGGGTTAGATAGTACATTAACTGTACGCCAAATATGGGGTTCAACTTATCAAATATTGGCAATTTTGGGTGGTATTACTGGACTATTTGTTGCTCGTACATGGGGTTATAAAAGTTTATTCGGTAAAGCCATCTTATTTTTTGCAATTGGACTACTATTACAAGCATTCGGACAAAGTGTTGATAGTTTTTATAACTTCTTTCTTAATGCAACTATTCCGTACCCCTCATTGGGTGATTTAGGATTTATGGGAAGTGTTTTTGCGTACATAATCGCATCAATCTATCTTTTAAAAGCTACGGGTATTCAAGTTTCAATTAAATCAATAAAAGGCAAAGCATTAGCAATTTGTATTCCATTGATACTATTAGTAACCTGTTATTTCTTTTTCTTGCAAGGCTACCAGTTTGACTGGACTAATAAGCTAAAAATATTTCTTGATTTCGGATACCCGCTTGGACAAGCTACTTATGTATCAATTGCTTTGTTGGCTTACATTTCATCTAAAAATTACTTCGGTGGAACTTTACGTTTACCATTCGTTTTTTTAATCATTGCTTTAATCTTTCAATATATTTCAGATTTCACTTTTCTATATCAAGCAAATGCTGGAACATGGTACGTTGGAGGATTAAACGACTTTATGTACTTCGTTTCTTATACAATAATGACACTTGCTCTTATTTACTTCGGTGGTGTGCATAAAGCTATCCTCGACCAGGATAAATAACCTTATGAATAATTACGAACATATTGCCAGTGAAATAATAAAATACCAAGTAAAAATCATTGGTTCGGTTGTTGCCATAGGATTAGCAGAAAAAGTAAAAGGTTTATCAGTAACTAATCCAAAAAATGTAACAGTTGCAATTAGTGGAGAACCTAAGAAAGTCATAAACGAACTTGTGGGTCAATGCGAATTTTTGTGGGGCAATTTGGGTGTATTGGAATGTAAGGACGCTAGTGAAAAACTGCTAGGACTTTTAAGTAGTAATGAAATACCGGATAGATTGAAATAATAAGGTCAATTTTCATTTGAATGATTGATAATTTAAAAACATTATGAGTATCGGAGTTATTGCCGGATGTGTTTCGGCTTTTGCATTTTTCCCATATTTAATTTCAATATTGAAAGGAAAAACTAAGCCCAATATGATTACATGGTGGATTTGGTCATTCCTAGGTGTGCTTTTATTTTTTAGTTACAAAGCAGGAGGAGCAAAAGAAACTTTATTTGTGCCTTTTGTTTACATGATAACACCGCTTGCAACTGCAATTATTTCATTGAAATATGGCACAAAGGGCTGGACTAAATTTGATGCTTACTGCTTAACAGGTGCTGTTGTCAGCACTATAATTTGGTTTATTTCTGGTTCACCAACAATAGCATTGGTACTATATTTGTTTATTGATTTATTTGGCTTATTACCAACAATCAAAAAAACCTTTTATCACCCCGAACAAGAAGATACGTTAGCGTGGTTACTAATGGTAATTGCTAATTGCTTAAATATGTTTGCGATAAAAAAAATAGAGTTCTCGATACTGATTTACCCACTCTATTTATTCATTTCAGGTTGCATTATTTTCACTCTCTCATTGAGAAAAAAGCCTGCTGTAGAAACAGCAAGCCCCTATAAACCCTATCAGGGCAAAGGTAAATAATTTCAACAAAATATTTTTTAATAAACAGATTGTCGTAATAATGCAAGTAATTCATTTTTTGAATCAAAAGTTAGTCGTGTTACTACCTCAATAGCATTTTGAATAAGTTCATTTCCAAATCTTTCAAAATCTGTATCCGTAATGAAATAAAGGCGACCATTGTCTTTTATAATAGTACCTATTTTTTGTATGCACCTATGTTTTTTAGTGTACACCGCAAAAGAATCACTTTTTGATTCTTTAATCAATTCAGGATAAATAAAGCAGTTATCAAAAGAATCAAAATCAATTTCTTTTTTGACCCTAAATTTTTTCTTTCTTTTTTTATCAATAAAAGTGCCTTGATTTTGCGGGTCATTCATTGGAAAAATTAGTGCATTTAGCCGATTTAATTTGCCAACGGTGATAGTATGTTTTAGCCAGTATTTTTTCAGTAACTTAACTTGGTATTTTGAATGCAAGGCTATAAATCTCATGCAGGTGTAATACTTAATTTTTAATATCGGTTTATATTTTTCAGACTGTGGTACATTGTCGAAGGTTTTATGAATGTCTATTACTCTTTGATAGTCGTTAAACAAGATGGTTAGATGTGATTTTTCTTTGTCGTCCCAAAATATAATCTTAAACAGCTTTTCAGTGTCTCCGTAACCAAATGCGTAATGCTCCGAATCCGTTTTTATTATTTTTGGTAATGCCATCAGATTTTTTTTCAAAAGTAATATATAAAAAAGCTGTCCCATTTTTTGAGACAGCTTTTTAAATTAGTTTTCGGTGTGTTGTGCATCCTCTGTTACTTCCTTTTGGTTGAGAATAAAATCAATCGCTTTTTGTGCCTGATTTGAGGCAATAAAAATAAACCGTTTATCATTCTTCAACCGTTGTAACCAGCCCTGAATATACGCACTGCTTTGTTCAAATTGGCTTGTAATTCCGGTTAAGGATTGCAGGTAGCATGTACCGATTTCAGCTACCAATTCTTCAAGTGAGTACGTCTCACTGCCAAATTTTACATTGGCAACCAATGATTGCCTGTTTAGCCTTTTTTCATGTCCGGTACTATGTACCAGTTCATGGAATAAAGTTGAGTAATACGCATTGTCAGAATTGAAACTTTTTTTCTTAGGCATGTTCACAAAATCCAATTTCGGCTGATAGTACGCCTGTTGTTCTTTGTGCTTGATTTCAGGACATTGGGGCATATTCTTTACCACACATTCACAAGTAGGAATTTCCTTTGTTTCTCTATCTTCCTTTGCAGGTAGATATTTTTCAGGAATGTTTTCACATTGAGCAACATTGAAAACGATATAGTACCGGAGAATAGTTTTTTTGTTTGAGGAATTTTGTTGTTCGGTTGATTGAATAATATTTTGCTCCTTTTCAACAACATTCCAAAACACAACCATGTGTCCGTGTTCACCTTTCTTAACTTTCGCTCCCATTTCATTGAGTTGCTTAAAAGTCAGAAACTTGTTTTCAGGATACCCCATACAGCCCAAGAGCATAATGTTGATACCACGATACGACTTACCGGAAACTAAATTTTTTGGCAAGCCCGCATCTGTCCACGGTTGCAACCAAGGCACAGTACCTTTTTCAAGTTGGTCAATGATTTTTTGATTAACGATTGCATACACATCTTTTTTTGTGTTGCCGTTAGAATTTTGATGTTCCATGTTACTACACTGTTTAGTTGTTAATGAATTTTTGTTTCAAAAACAGTGTAGAAAATGGGAGAGGTTTACATAAGACTGATTAATTTACCACTTTTGGTAAATCGTTACTTTGAATTTTCAGCTAAGAATTTCTTCAATTTTTCTTTGGTCAATCTGTCAACTTCGTATTTATCTAAGCAGAAATCTTTTATTCCTTTTGCCCGTTGTTCTTTCAGCAGGTCTATAACCAGTTTCGTAAAAATTTCATTTTGTATGTGTATAATTTCAGCTTCGGTCATTAGTTGAGCGTTTGAATTATTTAGACTGTGAACCGCAAAGGTAGGCACTCCCTTCTTGCATACAAGGTCTGCACTTCGTTATCACTTCGCTTGCAGGTTTTTGAAAAACAATCTCCAGACGATACACTTTTGCCGATACTCTATTTCGCTTGTATTCTTTTTCAAAAAACCTTGTATTGCAATTGCAGTCGGGCTTACTGGTTGCTTATCACATCTAAAGAATTCTTGTAGTCTAAACCGGAGGAAAATATTTTCAGTTAGATATTTGGAGTTGTAATAGTTTTGTGGAAACTGAATTTTTTATTGTATAATTTGCGACAGTCATGGACATACATGGAAAATATTTAATAATTAGGCACTCTATCCGTGAACCAATCACGGATGCAAAAGATAGTTACCGCCAACTATTAACACCAGAAGGCATTGAACTTGCAAAAACATTAGGCAAAGCCGTATCTCTATATTCAGATACATTCACTTTTTTTCATAGCCCCGTCCCAAGATGTGAGCAAACAGCAACATCTATAAAAGATGGTATTGAAATTAATGCCAAACAAACAGTTAATATAAGACCGTTTGAACCCCTCAAAGGTTTCTTTTACCGGAATTGGGATTATTGTGCTGAATTAATGAACACCCAAGAGTTTACTAAAAAGTGGTTTGCAAACGAAATACCGCCTGAATTTATAATGCCAATTAAAGAGGCAGGAGAAAAGATGCTTAATGATATAACAAGTATCAAAGACGATAGCACAACTAAAATATTCATTACCCACGACTGGAATATTTTTTGTTTGAGGTCTTTATTTTTCAATTCCTTTGAAGAAATGGAAGTGCCGACATATTTAGAAGGTATCCTTGTTTCAGGTGATAAAAAATTACTTCAAACGTTTAAACAAGAACATTTTATAAACAAATAAAATTGGGCGTATTGTTTCGTGAATTTAATAGACCAACAAAATTCGTTAGTAATTGATGTTACTTACAACTGCAATGCCAAATGTCATTACTGCCAATGGGGAGATAACAAATCCCCAGGGAGAGTGAACCAACCTGACAACTACATTTACATTCCTAAAGAAATCTTAGGGCATTTAAAAACCGAAAGAATTGTTTTTTCCGGCGGAGAACCACTACTACGCCATGACCTTGAAAATATTATTTCTTATTACCGGAACACTGGTGTTCAATCAATAGTTGTAATAACTAATGGCTTACTGCTAACAGATAGTCGCTTGAAAAGTTTGCTTGATTCAGGTTTGACAGGCATATCATTTTCGATTGATAGTTTTAAGCCTGAAATAGCACAGATAACAAGAGCCTACAACGAACATCAGATTGAAAAAATAAAGGCAAATTTTATCAATACTTGTTCACAGAAAAACCAATTCAATACAGAAATAGGTATTAATGTTGTTGTTTCGTCAGCAAATATTCAAGATGGTAATCTTGAAAAACTTATAGAGTATCTCAATAAATTTCCGCTTGACTGGATAAAGTTTCAACCGATTTTTGATGATGGTTATGTCGGTAAAAATGCTCCACATTTATTATTGTCATCAGCACATTCAGACCTACTAAAAGCAGTTGGCAGAAATATTTTAGAACAAGCAACAATTGAAACAAACCCAATCAATTTTTGGGATAGTTTAGCGGAGATTTTACAGGGAAAAAAATTAAATGGTGCTACTTGTGGACTTGATACCCGACAGGCAATTGCACAGAAAGGAAAGATTAAAATTTGCTGTTGGATTGATTACCCATCGTATGATATTACAACGCAGTCAGTAGATGAAACACAAAGAGAATTTTCAATTATTAAAAACAACTGCAAGACAGGAACATTCTGTTATTGCTTACAAAATTTATCGCACCGTTGGCAAACAGTATAACAACCATAGATGTCATAATTCCATCGTATCGCTTACAGAGTGAATACCTTATTCCTATCGTTCAGATGGATATTCCACAGAACGTATCAGTTCGGTATCTTATCATTGCAGATAATCCCAAGACAGCAATTCCGGTAGACTTTAAACCCTTTATTGATAATGAAACTGTTATCTTGTTTCAGAACAAAGAAAATTTGGGTTCATCGTTAAGCCGAAATGTTGGGCTTGATAATTCAAAAGCTGAATGGATTTTGTTTATTGATGATGATGTGAAGCCGGATAAACAACTACTACATACCTATATACAAGCAATCAAAGGCAGACCGCAGGAGGTAGGATTTTTTGGCGAAACCTTATTTCCACCGCCAAAAACATTTTTTGCAAAAGGAGTAATTGCGTGTGATATTCTTACCTTCTTTTTTCTGGCAGGTTATTATAATCAACTCAAATGGGCACCGACCGCAAATGTTATTATCAAACGGTCTGCAATTGGCGATAGTAGATTTCTTGCAATTTTCCCAAAAAATGGAGGTGGAGAAGATATAGATTTCTTTCTAAAAATTTACCGGAAAACAAAGCAAGAATTACAGTGTTTAAAAAACGCACCTGTCTATCATGACTGGTGGTATAACCAAAAAAGAAATTATACCCGATTCACAAGGTGGAGTTATGGAGATACTTTAATTCATGATACCTACCCTGAATACACTTACTATAATTTCCCAAACATAATAGAGAGTGCAGTATTTGGATTACCGCTAACAATTTTGATTTGCTTTTATTGTCATTCAATACTCCCGATATCTTGCGTGATTGCCGGATTAGTCATTGGTGAAGTGCTAATAGAATTTATTCGCTTGCTTATTTACAAAGGACTGTATTCAAGCCAATTTGCTATTGAGGCTGTTTTAATCAGAGCATCTAATGATATTGGAAGGTTGACTATGCAACTGTTGAAACTGAAAAGACCTAAAGGAATTTGTGAACGGTTCGACCACTTTTGCGATGGTAAGCATGTTGCCTATCAACGAGTATGGGCTGGAATAAAATTTGCTTCGTATTTGATAGTCTCAATTGGACTGTATTTTTTGGTAAGAAAATAACGAAAGCATGACAAAATATTTTTGGAAAATTGAAAAATATGTAAATTTGTAGGCGTTCCGCCTGTCAGTATCGTATTTTTTCACTTTCCAAAAAATAGCTTTATGGCATTTCTACTTTTTCTCATTTTTTTCGTGCTCCCGATTGGGATAATAGCCTACATGCGGTATAAGAACCGCTACATTAGTCAGTCACCCTGGCAACACTTCTTTGATGACTTCCAGTTTTCAACCCAAGACTTTTATAGTCAGGTTGTGGAGGCAATTAAAAAACGGCAAGTTCCGAATGTGGAGATTGACCGTGAAAGTTTTCTGCAAACTCATATTGCATCTGAACGGAGAGAATATTTGAGAATCCGCAGGGGTGAATCTGTCTTTTACATTTGTTCAGCCCCATTTGGTACAGGAAGTTTTGTATCAAATTGGTTTTGTGTTCGGAGGGAGCATTTTTGGGAATACATCCCACTCATAAACAAACTTGCAGGAACACAAAGAAGCAGTAAGTCTTTTTACCAAATAGATACACAGGCAATGTATCGTTCTGTTGTTCATACCGCAGTAATGGAGGTATTAGACGGACTAACAGAGGCAAAAGGTGTTCGTGGATTAACAGAACTTGAAAAGCAATATAAGGATTGATAAATAATGAATACAGCCATTTCAGAGCAACTAACGACCCGCTTCTACCAGTGGGAACAGCGAGGGCGTGGGTGGTCTGTGTTTGAAAATCCGGTTCAGCCCGAACCGGATTTTTTCCCTTTTTTCGGGCATGTTGCCCGACCCCCTGTAAATTTTGATGATGGAAAACACCACACAATCCTAAGTGGTTTTGTTGACCTGTTTAAGTCCAACAAAAAGCCTGTATATCAGGATGATAATTATTTTGAAATTCCACCTGTTACCGGATTTGATTTTGAGTGTGAGGAAGGATTAGTTGTGTACCGTGTTGTACTTCCAAAGGATGAAAAATTTCATGTGGAGGACATGGAACAGCTATTGCTCATGCTGTCCTACACGAACTATCCAATCAGTTTTGAAATAGTTGGAACAGGTACAACAATCAATATTCAATTTGCTTGCCGAGAAAGTGATGCAAGCCATGTGTACGAACAAATACATGCCTACTTTCATTCAGCGATAATCAGCCGACATGATGAAAGTATAGAGATATTTGTTAATGACAGAGTATGTGTTGTTGATTTAGGTCTTACGGATGAATTCATGCGACCCCTTCGCATGGCAAAAGAAGTCGGGCAAGACCCATTCATTGGTATTTTCGCTGTCTTAGAACAACTACAAAAAAATGAACGTGGAATAATACAGATACTATTTAAGGGTGCAATGAATCCGTGGAGCGAAAGTATTATGCGGTCAGTATCCGATAATAAAGGAGGCTCATTTTTTTCTGATTCACCGGACATGGTAAAGCTGGCACAGGAAAAAATATCAGCACCATTTTTTGGAGTGTGTATTAAAGTAGCCGGACAGTCCCCAAATGATAACCGAAATATTGAGATTGTAAGAAGTATCAGTTCGGCACTGATACGTGTTACCAGTTCTAAAGGCAACGCCTTACAACTGCTATCACAGGATGATTACGCCATTGATGATATAATGAATGATGTGTATTACCGCCAGTCCCACCGTTTAGGAATGTTGCTCAATACAAAAGAACTTGCAACACTGGTACATTTCCCGACACCGGAAATAACAGCTTCAAAACTTGTCAGGGATACCAAGAAAACAAAATCAGCACCGGAGCATCTATTAGACCATGATTTTATTTTGGGAATTAATACGCATCACGGACACGAACAAGTTGTAACCCTGCCATCCAGTGTACGGCTTCGCCACACGCATATTATTGGTGCAACTGGTACAGGTAAATCAACCCTGATACTTTCCATGATTGCCCAAGATATTAAAAATGGAAATGGCATAGCAGTGTTAGACCCTCACGGAGATTTGATAGAGAGCATACTAACCCACATACCAAAAGAGCGATTTAAAGATGTGATTGTTATTGACCCCGCAGACGGTGAATTTCCGGTAGGGTTTAATATCCTATCCGCACATTCTGAAATTGAAAAAGATATTCTTTCATCTGATTTGGTTGCATCATTCAAACGTTTAAGCACCAGTTGGGGCGACCAAATGAATAGCGTGTTTGCAAACGCCATACTTGCATTTTTGGAAAATGAAGATGGAGGAACGTTAGTTGATTTGAGACGGTTTTTAGTAGAGAAAAGTTTTAGGGATACCTTTTTGAAAAAGGTATCAGACCCGCATGTTGTGTACTATTGGCAACATGAGTATCCATTATTAAAATCAAGTTCAATCGGTTCAATTCTTACACGGCTTGATACCTTTTTGCGACCAAAATTAATTCGCAACATGGTAGCACAGAAAAAGAGCCTTGATTTTGAAATGATATTGGACACCAAGAAAATATTACTGATTAAACTTTCGCAAGGCTTGATTGGAGCAGAAAACAGCTTTTTGTTAGGTACATTTTTTGTATCAAAAATATACCAGTCAGCTATGGCACGACAAGCCAAGAGCAAAGAAAACCGGAGTGATTATTTTTTGTACATAGACGAGTTCCAAAATTTCATTACCCCCTCAATGTCTTACATATTGTCCGGTGCAAGAAAATATCACTTAGGATTGATACTTGCACATCAGGACATGCAACAGCTTGTAAAGTATGATACAGAACTTGCCAGTTCAGTTGTGGTAAACGCAGGTAGTCGGATTTGTTTTAGGTTGGGAGATACAGATGCAAAAAGATTTGCCAATGGTTTTTCATATTTCGATACCGAGGATTTAGAAAACCTACATACCGGAGAAGCGATTGTGCGAATTGAGCAACCGAATTTTGATTTCAATCTTGAAATAATTCCACAGCCTGCAATTCCGGCAGAATTAGCGGAGTTAACAACCCAAACTGTCATTGCAAAATCAAGGGAGAAATACGGCACACCAAAAGAAGAAGTTGAAAAAAGTTTAGCGTATTTAAGCAATCTTACTAAGGAAAAACAGCAAGAGCCGGAACAGCAACCGCAACGGCAAGTTGAAGTACCACAACCACAGCCAAAAGATGAAATACAGCCCCCATTTGTGCCAGTTGAGGTTCAGACCCAACGAGAGCCACAAAAGAAGGTAGAAACGCAACACAGGTACTTACAGACCCTTATAAAGCGAATGGCTGAATCAAGAGGTTACATTGCCAAGACGGAAGAACTTACACCTGATGGCAAAGGCAGGGTTGATGTGAGCCTTGAAAGAAATGGCAAGCGGATTGCAGTTGAAATATCTGTTACAACAGGTGATGAATGGGAGGCACACAACGTTGAAAAGTGCCTTAATGCCGGATATGACGAAGTTATTATTTGCTCTAATGATTTGAAAAACTTGCAGAGAATAAAGGAACAGCTTGAAAGTAAATTGAATAAAGCCCAAATTTCAAAAGTCATGTTCTTTGAATCCCAAGAAGTGATTAATTATTTCGACAAGCAAGTGGTACAAGAAACCAAGACTGAAAAAATTCAAAAAGGCTATCGGGTTAAAGTTGAATATGATGCTTCAACAGTTGGAGAGATGGCAAAGAAACAGGAAAAAGTAACAAAGGCAGTTACTGAATCCTTGAAGAAGAAAAAGACTAAGTAATTTACAGAGAAACTAAAATTTCAATTTATACTGTATAAGGTTAACATCACCCCTTACATATAACGGATGTTTGGGTGTCCCATTTTTATTTATCTGCAATGCGTAGGCGGTAGGAAATTTCATTGCTATTTCTTTTCCCCTGATAGTTGCTTCTTTGAAATTGCCCCATGCAAATACAATTTTTTCACATTGTGAAGCTATCATTTTAACGAACTCATCATTTTCGTTTATGTTTTTTTTATTTTTCTCTAATTCAGAAGGATATGTTGTTACAAAAGGAAACAAATTGACCATAAAAACACTTCCATATCCCCACTTTTGGGCAAATGATATTACACGTCTTATTGTAGGGTCATTGTCATTTTCATTTGCCGTAGAAGGGTTCAAGCCAACAAACATGATTTTTGGCTTAGATTCATCCCATGTACGCCACAAGGCATATCTATATGTTCTTGTCTCGTCAAAATGAGCACCGTTATTTTTGAATATTTCTTTCATATTAGTAAATATAGCCGAGGTATTTAATCAGCCTAATAATATTACTTCAAAAATAGTTTAATTGGAAGAAACTCCACTAAACGGTTGCGAGCTTGCCCCATCAATCATAAGTTTAAGATACATGGAATAACGAGGCAGATTTACTAAGTCTATAGCCTCAAATACCGGATAAAATTCTTTAGCTAAAATTTCTGCATCAGTAGCTCCCACCCGAAAAGAAATCAGTGTACCGCAGTTACCCAAAATAGCAGACCGGATTTTTTCGTGAAGTTGGTCTAAAAACTGATTAGCCATAAATACACCAAGTCCGTATTTTCTAGCTTCTGAAAGCATATCTACAAAACTTTGTGTGGCAAAGGTTTGACATTCATCTATATACAGAAAAAACGGCACTCGTAAATGTTCCGGTTGTTTTGCCCGATACAAAGCTGATAACTGAATTGTAGTAACGAGCATTGAGCCAAGCAGTGTACAGGCATCCTCACCAATTTTACCTTTGCTGAAATTGCAGATTAATATTTTACTTCCATCTAAAACTTGTTGCATCCGAAAACTGGTGGTCTTTTGCCCGACAACATTTTTAAGCGGGATGCTGGTTAAAAATAATCCTGTCTTATTCAATATCGGTGCAATTGCTTCACTCCGAAAAGCCGGAGTGTATTTTGAAAATTCTTTTTGCCAAAATGCTATTGTGGCTTCATTCTTTACATACGCCAGTATTTTATCTCTATGCAATGTATCTGTAAGCAGAGGTTGAATATCTAACAATGTTGCATCAGGATATTCAAGTAAGGTCAGAAGTGATAACCGCAAAATGTATTCCAATCTCGCACCCCAGGAATCACCCCAAATTTTCTTGAACACCGATACCAAACCAGAAGCAACTAAGTGATGATAATTGGGGTGTACACCATGTAACGGATTGAAAGCAATACAATTTTTTGTTTGAGCGGGGTTAAAATATATCAGGTCTTTTTTCCGTTGTTCCGGTATCCGAGCTATTAAATATTCTGCAACATCACCGTGAGGGTCAATTACTGCCAATCCTTTACCACTTTGAATATCCTGTAAAGCAAGATTCTGTAACAAGGTACTTTTACCAACACCAGTTTTACCTATACAAAAAATGTGAGCCAACCTGTCTTTATCATAAATCCCAAACCGTTGGTTTGTGCTTCTATAATTTGTTATTCCAATGTAGGTGAGCGATTTTTTGTTCTCATAATCCATACTGTTTATGATATGAATTTTGAGAGCAGGAAAATAGAATGATGGAATTACCAGTTATGGAAAAAAGAAAACAGGGCAATTATTTTGCCCTGTTTTCCTACATTTCCGTACATGCAATTGCTTCAAAAAGTTTTACATAATATGGAGCATGGTTTTTCCGTTCTTTGACGTATAGGTCAGCTAATTGGCGGTGCAATGGATATTTCCGAATGATGGATTGAATGAGTGATTGCTTATTACTAATCTCATTCTCCTTATTGTGCCGGATAAGCATTGAGATTGTGCAAATGATAATCCTGATTTTTAGTTTTTCCGCCAGTTGTAAAATTTCACTTGTCAGGTCATTAATGCTTTGTGAGCAATGAAACGGCTTAGGAGTTTTAACCACGATTTTAGTAATCCCATACCTGTTAATTGTTTGCCGGATGGTATCAATCATTTCTTTTTGTTTTTCGGTATTCCATGCTCCATAAAAAGTACGTACCCGAAAATCAGTTAGTTCACCATCATACAACACTGCAATTCCCATGAGTCTTGTTCCAAGACTAATCCCTAAGATGTTTTGCATGTAGTTGAATGAGACGGTTATAATATCCTGCACGGTTTCTAATGTTTGGTTTTGATAGTACGTAGTCCAGCTTTTCCATCAAAAAAGATTCTGAAAACTTGTGAGCGTTGGCAATATGCCAGTCAATTGATTTCCTGTCATTAAGAATGTCAGCAATCTTATATGCCAGTTGCGTTTCTTTAGTTTGTTCCATAGGTTTATTAGAAGTGGTAAAAGTTTATTGAGTTATCAACAGCCAGTTACTCACGTTCGTTATTTTATTTTTAAATAAAACGTTATCGTTCGTTTAGCACTTTTGAGTAATTTATTTTCCACAAGTGGTAAACCCACTAACCACCCTCATCCTTAATTTGTTCACGTTCTTTTATCTCCCGAAGTAGTTTTTCCCGACCCTCAATTTCTTTAACCAGTATTTTGCGGAGTTCATAATACAGTTGGTCAGGGAGCGTTCTGTAAACAATACTTAGCTTGATTAAATTTTCGATACTAGGATTTGATAGACCTTGCTCCCATTCGGAGATACGCCCAAAGTTTTTAATGTTCAAAAGAAATGCAACTTCCTTTTGATTTAGTCCGGCAATGATTCTGAAATTGCGAGACTGATTTGGAGGATTTTGTTTTTTAATGTTACTCATACTTTCAGCGTAACAATCGCTGAAAATGAATTGAAGATGGATTAATTTACCACTTTTGGTAAATTACTACACGCCTACTTCTAATGAAGTTGCTACAAAAAAACAGCTTCATTTT
>Ga0007854_10001268_pt1 | contig 16190 bp, 16 predicted proteins | sample CryBogCBH12Aug08_FD_60382 | JGI IMG/M metagenome (GOLD analysis project Ga0007854, IMG submission 60382) | Freshwater microbial communities from Crystal Bog, Wisconsin, USA - CBH12Aug08 | ecosystem: Environmental > Aquatic > Freshwater > Lake | place: Crystal Bog, Wisconsin, USA | collected...
CACCGTCAAAGCCGGCCACGGCGCCCAGCGGCGCCTGGAGTCTGACCTTGTCCTGCGTCAGGCGAGCGTCCACCATCTGCGAGGCGATGGTGCGCTTCCAGATCAGGTCGTAGACGGCGAGTTCGTCGCCACCGAGACTCGACTGCGCCTCGTCGAGGGTGCGGAAACTCTCACCGGCGGGGCGAATGGCTTCGTGCGCCTCCTGAGCGTTCTTCACCTTGCGGTCATAGCGACGAGGCGCGTCAGCGACGTAGTCGTCGCCGAACATGTCGGCGGCCATGGAGCGCGCGGCCCGAATCGCCTCATCGGACAGACTCGTCGAGTCGGTTCGCATGTAGGTGATCCATCCCTGTTCGTAGAGTCGCTGGGCGGCGCGCATCGTGCGTTCGGGGTCGAAGCGGAGCTTGCGGCTCGCTTCGATCTGCAGCGACGATGTCATGAACGGCGGCTGGGGCCGCTGGGTGCGCGGCGTGGACGTAATTGAGTTCACCGTCACGCTGGCGTCGCGCAGTGCACTCGCGAGCGCATTCGCACGCGTCTCGTCCAATACTTCGACGGCCCCCTTGGCGTCGATGGCTCCCGAGGCGTCAAAGTTCTTACCGGTGGCCAACGTGACGCCATTGAGGGCATCAACGGTGGCGTCAAATGGCGTGCCGGAGGCCGACAGCGCGGCCGTGACGTCGTACCAGGTGGCCGAGGTGAAAGCCATGCGTTCGCGTTCGCGTTCGCACACTAGGCGGATAGCGACCGACTGCACACGACCGGCCGAACGAGCCTTGTCGACGGCGCGCCACAACACGGGTGACACTTCGTAGCCCACGAGGCGGTCAAGGAAGCGGCGACCTTCTTGGGCATCGACCAGTTGCATGTTGATTTCACGCGTCTCGTTCACGGCCTTTTGAATCGCGGCCGGCGTAATTTCGTGGAAGACCATGCGCTTGACGGGTACCTTGGGCTTCAAGACCTCGAGCAAGTGCCACGCGATCGCTTCGCCCTCACGGTCTTCATCGCTCGCCAGGTAGACCTCGTCCACAGACTTGAGCGCCGCCTTCAGTTCGGTCACGACCTTCTTGCGGTCCGGCGAGATGACGTAGACCGGGGTGAAGTGATCGTCGACGTTGATGCCCAAGCGGGCCCACTTTTCCTTCTTGATGGCGTCCGGGATGTCGGCCGCGCTTTGGGGGAGGTCCCGGATGTGGCCAATGGAGGGCTTCACGATGTAGTCGCTGCCGAGCATCCCCTGGATGCGGGTTGCCTTGGCTACAGATTCAACAATTACTAATGCTTTCGCCATTGCAACCTCCTCTCGTTGGTGTCGGACGCGCCGTCGGTGGCGCCGTCCTTATTCGTCGCTTTGTGGTGCGGCAACAATTTCGTATTCAGGATTCAAGATAACCGCTTCACGTCGCAGACTCGTAACGGTCCCTCGAACGATAAGTCTGGTACCACGTTCGATGCCGGGCACCGTGGCGCGTCCTTGGAAGATGATGGCGACTGATCCCGTGTTGTCGGCAATCATGCAACGGAGGTCCGTCGTGTCGTCTTCACGCGTCACGGTCATGGCCCGGACACGGCCGGCAATTTCGGCCGCCTGGCGCTGCACGAGACCACCAATGGGCTCAGCCTCGGGTGCCGATTCAGCCAACTTCACGTCAGCCTCGAGGTGGGCATCTTCACGCACACCGCCACGGACGACTTCGTCGCTCATCGGTGTTTCGGCCAAGGTGCCCGTCGAGACACGGTGGCGACTCGAACGGTACGGAATAATCGTGGCGGCGGTGCGGGGGATCTGCATGACGGCACTGGCCATCTGGTCACCGGTGCGGTCGTGCAGGAGGCGCTGCAAGCGCGATACGAAGCCGCGACGCGGCAAGATCACCATGCAGAAGACTTCGGGGTCACGCACGATGTCGGCCACGAGTTCGAGGGCCGCACGGTCCAGGCGACGGTCTTCGCAGTCCACGATGTCGAGGTTCACGTGCATCGACGCGGTGTTCTCACGTCCCCACGCCTTTTCGAGCTGCTGGGTAATCAAGGGGTCGATGTCGAAGTGCACGGCACGAACGCTGTAGGCGTTCAGAGTGTTGCAGTACTGCAGTGCCCGCTCGGTGGCCAGGTCGTAGCTGTCCACGAAGATGACGACGCGCGTGGTGCGAATCGCCATTGAAGAGCTCGCGGCCGTGGCCTCAAACGACGCGTGCTCGCGCTGATACTGCTTGTTGAAACGCAGGAGTGCCCAATACATCAGGGGCCCAACGATCACGATGATCCAGGCGCCTTCCTTGAACTTCGCGAAGACGAAGATCAAGACGACGAGACTCGTGACCACAGCCGAGAGCGCGTTGACGAACACGCCACGACGCCAATTGCCGGCGCGCTCACGACGGTGACGGGCCACCATGCCCAGTCCCGCCATAGTGAAGCCGGTAAAGACGCCAATCGCGTAGAGCGAGACCAGGGCGTTGACGTTGGCGTTAAAGGCAATGATCAAGACCAGTGAAATGACGCCGAGGACGATGATGCCGTTCGAGAAGGCCAACCGGTGTCCCCGCTTGGTGAGCTGGCGCGGGAGATACGAGTCGGTCGCCACGTAGTTCGCCAGGAAGGGGAATCCATTAAACGACGTATTGCCACCGGTGTACAAGATCGCCACGGTGGCGAACTGGACGACGAGGAAGATGATGTGTCCGGCACCAGACGCGCCGAACACGGCGCTGACTTCTTGCGACACCACGGTGGGTGTACCGGCCGCGAAGGGCATGGCGTGCGTCCAGTGCGCGAGGAGCGTCGTACCCAAGAGCAAGAATCCCAGCACGCTGGCCATCACGATAAGGGTTTGGCGAGCGTGCAACGATTCGGGCTTGCGGAAACTGGCCACACCGTTCGAGATGGCCTCGAGTCCGGTGAGCGATGAGCCACCGTTGGCGTAGGCGCGCAGCAAGGTCACAAAGGCCAGGCCCATCAAAATACCCGAACCCTTGGTACCCAAGTGGCCACCCACCAACAGGTGCACGGCGGGCATCTTCACGGTGTGCAGCGTGCCGGCGAACTCCTTGTAGTAGCCCACGATGATGGTGGTCGCGAGGGCGAGGATGTAGAAATACGTCGGGAAGGCGAAGTAGCTACCGGCCTCTCGAAGTCCGCGAAGGTTTCCGAAGATCAAGAGGAGCACCACTCCCACCGTGATTTGCAGGGTGTAGGGCGTGAGTGACGGCACCGCACTGGTCAGGGCGGCCGTACCGGCGGAACACTGCACCGCAACGGTGACGGTGTAGTCAATTAATAGGGCAACGGCGGCGATCTGTGCAATACGGGGACCGAAGTTCTCGCGGGCCACCACGTAGGAACCGCCGGCCTGGGTGTAGTACTTAATAACGTCCCAGTAGGACAAGGTCACGAAGAACAAGACGCCCAAAATGACGAACATGATGGGCACGACGAGCGAAAACGCCGCCAGTCCGATGTACGGGGTCATCTGCGTGAGAATTTCTTCCGTACCGTACGCCGACGACGAAATGCAGTCAGGGGCTAGAACGCCCAGTGCGACAACTCGACCGAGGCGTTCACCACTTAATTGCTCGGTCACGTAGGGCTTTCCGAGGAAAATGCGCTTCAGGCGGTAACCGAGCGACTCGGGGTACACCGCCGCCACATTGGCGTGCGATGTGAGCACCGGCGAAGCGTTCGATATTTGCTTTTGCGCGTCAGACACGATGTCTACCCTAAACCCATCTCGCCCACCAGGGCGGATTCATCTTATCCAGCACCCGTTCTTGCGCTTCCTGGGTAGGTGTGGTGAGATGACGAGGTGCATATTGTTGTCGTCGGCTGTGGCCGTGTTGGTTCAAGTCTCGCGATGCAGTTGTCTGAACAGGGCAACTCCGTCGTCGTTATCGACAAAAATCGCGACGCCTTTCGCCGCCTGACCCACTTCGACGGCAAGACCGTGCAGGGCTCGGGCTTCGATCGCGACGTCCTCGCCAAGGCCGAAGCCACCGAGGCGGACGCGTTGGCCGCCGTGACTCGTGGCGACAATACCAACATTCTCTGTGCCCGTATCGCCCGCGACAACTACCGGGTGAAGAACGTGGTCGCCCGCATTTATGACCCGCAGCGCGCCTCGATCTACCTCAAGCTCGGCATCCCCACGGTCGCCTCGGCCTTGTGGACCACGCAGCAGGTCAAGCGCTACCTCTTCCCCGACTCCGATGGCTTGACCTGGTCAGACGGTACGGGCTCGCTCCACTTGGTGGAAGTCGTCGTGCCGGATCACTTGGCCGGTCGTCCCGTGACGTCATTCCGTCTCGGTGATGATGTCCGCCCCGTCGGTCTCATCCGCGGTGGCATTGGACGCGTCTCTATTGACGGTCTGTTCGCCCAAGAAGACGACATCATGCAGTTCATGGTCACCCCAGCAGGTCGCACGACCTTGTCGGCCCTGCTCGAAGGAGTGCAATGAGAATCGCTATTGCCGGAGGTGGCTCGGTCGGCACCGCCATCGCCCTCGACTTGATTGATCGCCACCACGACGTCACGCTGCTGGAACACGACGTTGAAGTCGCCGAGAAGCTTCGCGGCTTCTTACACGGCGTCAACGTGGTCGGCCTCGACGCGTGCGAATATTCCACGCTGGCCCAAATCGAACTGCGCACCGTTGACGTCATGATCGCCGCTACCGGCGACGACGAAGACAACCTGGTTATCTCCTGGCTTTCCAAGCAGGAGTTCGCCGTCCCTCGCGTGATTGCCCGTATTAATAACTCTCGCAACGAATGGCTCTTCAACCAGTCGTGGGGTGTCGACATCGCCGTGTCGACGCCAACGCTCATCACGTCGCTGGTCGATGAGGCGGTCGAAGTCGGCTCCATCATCAACCTGATGGACCTCGCCCACGGCAAGATGCGACTCATTGAAGTCACCTTGGCCGGGGACGCCCCCGCCGTCGCTAACGAGCAGACGTTGGACGAACTACACCTCTCTGACGCCGTGCGAGTGGTGGCCGTGGTGCGATCCGAGCAGCCTCTCGTCCCACAGGGTTCGATGCGCTTCTTCGAACACGACCACGTCATTCTCGTGACGCGGGCCGACGCCACCGAGGACTGCGCGAACGCCTTCATTGGCTAATTCCCACCGTCAGCGCCGTGTTGCGCACTCGGCGTAGCATTAGACCCGTGCGTGCCGCCTTCTTCGACCTCGATAAGACCGTTATCGCGAAGTCGTCATTGGTGGCCCTTGGTCCCGAATTCCACGCACGAGGGCTCCTCAACCGCCGCACGTTGTTGCGCGGCGCCTTCACCCAATTACTCTTCCTGCGCTTCGGTGCGAGTGACCAGCGACTCGACAAGATTCGCCGGCAAGTCTTGCGACTCACCAAGGGGTGGGACCACGACGAAGTACGTGCGTTGGTGGCCGAGTCCATCAACGAAGTGATTGAACCGCTCATCTACCTAGAGGCGAAGGAACTCATTGACCAGCACCTCGCCAACGGCGACGAAGTCTGGTTGGTATCGATGTCACCGGTCGAAATTGTCGAGCCCTTCGCCGAGCTTCTGGGCATGACGGGCGCCATTGGCTCGCGCGCCAAGATTTCCGACTCGGGCAAGTTCACGGGCGACATGCTCTTCATCGCCCACGGCGAGAACAAAGCCCAGGCCATTCGTGAGGTCGCCACCGAGCGTGGCATCGAGCTCAGCGAATCCTTCGCTTACTCCGACTCCGACACCGACGTCCCGATGCTCGAAGTGGTGGGGCACGCGTTCGCGGTGAATCCCGACCGGGCACTGGCACGCACCGCGCAGGAACGACAGTGGCCCATCTTGAGCTTCACCCACCCCGTGCGCGCGCACGACGGCAAGCAATCCAAGACGCCCTTCATCGTGAGCGCCATGGTGCTCGGTATTTTGGCCCTCCTGGGTCGATCGCGTCGCGAAACGACCAAGAAGAACTAGTACGTCAGCAGGTCGCGGGCGCCCGTGTCTGACGAGGGGTGGCGCAACTTCGACATCGCTCGCGCTTCGATCTGACGAATGCGCTCACGGGTCAGGTTCATCTCTGAACCCACCTCTTCGAGGGTACGGATTTCACCAGCACCATCGAGACCGAAGCGCTTCACCAAAATGGCGCGCTCACGCTCGTCGAGGGCGTGGAGCAGCTTCTCAATGGCGAGCGGCATCATCTTGACGGCCGCGACATCGAAGGGCGACTCCGCCGAACGGTCTTCGACCACGTCACCGAGTTCCGCGTCACCGTCTTCACGCAGTGGCTCCGACAGCGAGATGGGCTCGGAGCGGAAACGCAACGCCTCAATGAGCTTGTCTTCGGGCATTTCGCACTCTTCGCAGAGTTCCTTAATGGTTGGTGGACGACCGAACTTGAGTTCCAGGCGCGACTGCGCCTTCTGCACGCGGGCCAGCGTGTCGCCGGCGTGCACGGGGAGGCGGATGGTACGTCCCGTGTTCGCGATACCTCGGGTGATGGCCTGACGGATCCACCACGTGGCGTAGGTCGAGAACTTGAAACCCTTACGCCAGTCGAACTTTTCGACGGCGTGCATCAGACCAAGGTTGCCCTCTTGGATGAGGTCGAGGAGGGGCAGACCAGAAGCCTGGTACTTCTTGGCGATCGAGACCACGAGACGAAGGTTCGACTGGACGAAGTCTTGCGCGGCCTTCTCGCCGCGGTGGACGGTGCGCTTGAGCGCCTGCTTGCGAGCGGGGGTCAGCTTGACGGACTTGTCCGTCTCGGCCGATTCGAGTTCCGCGCGGGCTTCGCGACCTTCTTCGATCGACTGTGCGAGGTGTACTTCGTCGTCCTTGGTCAACAACATGTACTGTCCGATGTCGGACAGATACAGGCGGACGAGGTCCTCATCATCACGATCGACGCGGTCTTTTGCCACAGCTAACTCCTTCGTTGTACCCCGGGGGAACGGGTACTTCTAGTTATACGAGGACCCGCAACCAGAGGGGCGGGTGGAAGTTCTCAGCGTGGGCCGAGGTGTTCGCCCCAGCCCTGGGCGTCGAGTTCCGCGAGGTACGACTGCACGACACCCTCGATGTCGTCCATCACGGGCGCGAGTCGGGCCAGCACGCGACCGGTTTCGTTCATCGACGTCACCAGCAGGTGCTGACCGGCCGCAATGACCGGGTCGGGAGCAACCTCGTCAAGGTCGCGCAACCAAATAAGAAGGCGCGGACTCAGCAACATCGTCACCGCGAAGAGCGCGAGCGCGCCCGAGTCGTCGTAGGCGGCGGCGTGGTCGAGCATGCCCAGTACCGGAGCGTTCGGCGTACCCGGTCGTTCCCCTCGCAGCGCCAGCGCCTGTTCGCCGAAGAGGCGAGCAAGTTCGTGCGTTCGAATCACCAGGGCGTCAGTGGTGAACGTCGGTGCGGCGACGCCGAGCCCCTGGTAGAGCGCGTCGTAGAGGTCGCAAAGGTGCTGCTGTTCGTCGCTCGTCACTGCTGCTCCGGTCGAAAAGCGTTCGTGATCGGCATTCGGCGATCACGACCAAAGGCCTTCGTCGAGATGCGAACACCCGGCGGCATTTGGCGGCGCTTGTACTCCGAGCGATCAACGAGACCCGTAATCCGCAAGACCATGTCACGGTCGTAGCCCTCGGCCACGAGGGCCGACGCCGTCTGGTCGTCGTCGATGTAGCGAGCGAGGACTGCGTCGAGTACGTCGTAGGGTGGCAACGACTGGTCGTCACGCTGGTCGGGACGTAGTTCGGCCGACGGTGCCTTGGTCAAAATGTTGACCGGAATCGGCTCAGGGTCACCCAGTTCAACGGCGAGTTCATTGCGGTACCGACAGAGTTCGTACACCAATGTCTTGGGAACGTCCTTGATGACCGCAAAGCCACCAGCCGAGTCGCCGTAAAGGGTGGAGTAGCCGGTCGCCATTTCGGACTTGTTGCCGGTCGTGAGCACGATGGCCCCGGTGGCGTTGCTGATGGCCATGAGCAGCACGCCGCGGATACGCGACTGCAGGTTTTCGTCGGTCAAACCAACGACCTCGTCGAGCACTGGCTGGAGCATGGCGTGGAAGGCCACGTGGGCCTCTTCGATCGCGATGGTGTCGAGCGACATGTCGAGTCGCTGGCAGAGTTCCGCCGCGTCGCTCAGCGAGTGATCGCTCGAGTAGCGACTCGGCATGGCGAATCCCCGAACGGCCGAGGAGCCCACGGCGTCCACGGCGATCGCGGCCACGAGGGCCGAGTCCACGCCGCCCGAGACGCCCAAGATGGCGGAGCGGAATCCGTTCTTGCGCAAGTAGTCACGGGTCCCCATGACCAAGGCGTCGTAGACGTCGGCCACGTCTCCCCGCGGTTCGGCCACGTAGTTGGCGTGCAGCCCATCGATGAAGTGCATCGGTGCAACCACGTCGGTGCCGACGTTGGACGGTGCGACCTCGAGCTCAACAACCAACAGCTCCTCGAGGAAAGACGAACCTCGAGCGATGACGGTGCCCGTGGCGTCGACTACGACACTCTGGCCATCAAAGACGAGTTCGTCTTGACCGCCCACCATGTTGACGTAGACGATGGGGCAATTCGACTCGGTGGCTCGTTGCGCGAGCATCGCCTCTCGGTCGCTCTGGCGACCACGAGCGAAGGGCGAGGCGTTCGCGACGACGAGCACCGTGGCACCACGAGCGATCAATTCGGCCGCGGGCGCTGGTGACCAAATGTCTTCGCAGATCAGCACCCCGAGTGCAGCTCCGGCGACGTTGATAATGCAGCCCGGTCCAACACCGGGCTGAAAGTAACGCTGCTCATCAAACACGTCATAGTTGGGCAGCAGTCGCTTCGTCGCCACGGCGACAACCCCCGACGCATCGACTACGGCGGCAGCGTTCGCTACCGTTAGGCGGCTACCCACGTGCGCTCGACTGTCCGCCGGCTGCGCGAGGGGGATCTCGGACGACCCCATCAGTGCGGTGCCGACAATGACCGGCGGCAACGTGGGGTCACGAAGGTCCTGCAGTGTCGCTTCGGCCCGATTGATGAAGCCTTCGCGAAGAAGCAAGTCCTCCGGCGGGTAGCCCGTGAGGGCCAATTCTGGCGTAATTACAAGGTGAACGCCCTGGAGACTGGCCTGGTGGCGCAGACGCTGGATCGACGCCGCATTCTGCTCAATCGCGCCCACTACGGCGTTCATTTGAGCGAGTGCAAGTCGAAAAAGTGCCACGCCGCCAGCCTACCGGTGCGAATTAGCGCCCATTTTCGACGCGGAAGGTTCATACTCCATTAACACAACGCCGGACTAAACGGGTTTTCCACAAGGCATACTTAATAGACGCGATTGTCGCGCTAATTGTTTTGGAGGAAACACGATGCCATTTCAGGCTGAATACATCTGGATTGACGGAGCAGAGCCCACCCGTGGACTTCGCTCGAAGACCCGCATTATTGCCGACGGCAAGAAGCCTGAGATCTGGGGCTTCGATGGTTCCAGCACCAACCAGGCCAGCGGTTCATTCTCGGACTGCGTCTTGCTGCCCGTCTTCACCTGCCCGGACCCACTGCGTGGCCCGAACGACATCCTCGTGCTCTGCGAAGTACTCAACGCTGACATGACCCCGCACGAGACCAACACTCGTCACCTCGCCGTGGCCGCGCAGAAGAAGTACGCGAGCTTCGAGCCCATGTTCGGTATCGAGCAGGAGTACACCTTCTTCCAGGACGGCCGTCCGTACGGCTGGCCCGAAGTTGGCTTCCCCGCTCCCCAGGGTCCCTACTACTGCGGCGTCGGCGGACAGAAGATGCCCGGCCGTGACATCGTGGAAGCCCACACCCTCGCCTGCCTCGAGGCCGGCATTTCGATCGAAGGCACCAACGCCGAAGTGATGATGGGCCAGTGGGAGTTCCAGGTTGGCGTGCTCGACACCGTGACCGTCGGCGACCAGCTTTGGGTTGCTCGTTGGCTGCTCGAGCGCATTGCCGAAGAGTTCGAAGTTGACGTCTCGTGGGACGCCAAGCCCATCAAGGGTGACTGGAACGGCGCTGGTGCGCACACCAACTTCTCGACCAAGCAGATGCGTGCCGCCGGTGGCTGGGACGCCATCGTGGCCGGTTGCGAAGCGCTGGGCACCCGCGTGCTGGAGCACGTCGAGAACTACGGTGCGGGCATCAAGGACCGCCTCACCGGCGCACACGAGACCGCTCCATGGCACACCTTCTCGTGGGGCGTGTCGCACCGCGGTGCTTCGATCCGCATCCCCGGTGGCGTAGCTCGCGACAAGCGCGGCTACCTCGAGGACCGTCGCCCCAACGCCAACGTCGACCCGTACACGGTTGCTCGCTTGATGGTTGAGACCATCTGCGGTGCCGCATCGGCAACGAAGGCTCCCGCCAAGAAGGCGCCTGCTAAGAAGGCTGTGGCTACCAAGGCTGTCGCCAAGAAGGCCCCTGCCAAGAAGGCCGTAGCGAAGAAGGCTCCCGCCAAGAAGGCGCCTGCCAAGAAGTAGTTCCCCTCGTTTCACCACAAACCCGCCACCTTTCGAGGTGGCGGGTTTGTGTTTTCTAGCCAAATTGGCGTCATCGCGTAGAGGTGCGAGAATGGTCAGTATGCAAAGTCAAGCGCAGTACGTGCTGCGAACAGTCGAGGAACGAGGCATTCGCTTCGTGCAGTTGTGGTTCACCGACGTGCTCGGTCGCCACAAGGCGTTCCACGTCACGCCGGCCGAGCTCGAGGACGCCCTCGACCAGGGCCTCACCTTTGACGGTTCGGCGATCGACGGCTTTTCGCGCACCGCGGAATCCGACGTACTGGCCCGACCCGACCTCACGACCTTCGAACTCCTCCCGTGGTACGAAGAAGGTCACGGCATTGCTCGCGTGTTCTGTGACATTGTCAACATCGACGGCACACCCTTTGACGGCTGCCCGCGTCAGCAGCTTCGCCGAGTGCTCGACCGTGCTCGCTCCCAAGGCTTCACGTTTTACGTGGCTCCCGAGATCGAATACTTCTACTTCGCCAACCTCGAGACGACCGGCGCACCCGTACCCCTCGACCACGGCTCCTACTTCGATCTCTTAAACGACGACATCTCCAGTCAGCTCCGCCGCAAGACAGTACTGACGCTCGAAGAGATGGGCATCGGCGTTGAGCACGCGCAACACGAAGACGCACCCAGCCAGCACGAGATCGACCTCCGCTACACCGACGCCCTCACCATGGCCGACACCGTCATGTCCGTGCGTCACGTGGTCAAGGAACTCGCTCGGCAAGCTGGCGTCTCCGCCAGCTTCATGCCCAAGCCCCTCGCCAACGTGCAGGGCTCAGGTATGCACACCCACGTCTCCCTCTGGAAGGACGACGTCAACGCCTTCATTGGTGACGGCCCCTACGGACTCTCGCCCGTGGCCACGTCGTTCATGGCGGGCCTGTTGCGTCACGCCCCTGAGATCACCGCCATTACCAATCAGTGGGTGAACTCCTACAAGCGCCTTGTGCCGAGCACCGAAGCACCGGTTGCCGCCGAATGGGGACGTTCGGACGCCGCCGCGCTCATTCGCGTGCCCACCGTCAAGCCCGGCCGCCTCGACTCCACCCGCCTCGAGTACCGCGCTCCCGACCCCGCGGCGAACCCCTACTTGGCCTTCGCCGTGATTTTGGCGGCGGGTCTGCGCGGCGTCAACGGTGGGTACGAACTCCCCGCCGAGCGCGAACGCGTTGCGCGTTTGCCCCAGTCACTGGATGAAGCAATCGACTTGATGGCCGGCTCCGAGCTGCTCGCCGAGACGCTCGGCAGTCACCAGGTGGAGTGGTTCTTGCGGAACAAGCGCGCGGAGTGGGACGCGTACCGCGGCCAAGTCACGCCCTTCGAACTCGAACGGTATCTCCCACTCCTGTGATTGACATCGTGCTCTGCGTACCCTCGTGTGAAGGGCCGGTTCGCAAAGCTTTTGACGTCACGGGGGTGACACCGGTGGTCGCCGAAACCGGAAAAATGGCCGAAATCACCGCCCTCGAGCCCGAGCAGGGCTTCGCGGGCGCGGTCATCAACGCCAGCCAATTCCCTTTTACCGACGCCATGCATTTGTGTCGCCAGCTGCGCGCTCGTGAGCGTTCCGTGGGGCCCGTGATCTTGTTACTCGACCACTACCAACTCGACGAATTGACCTTTCGTGAGGACCTCTTCGACGACTTCATGGTGGCGCCCGTTGACGTCAGTGAACTCAGCACTCGACTTCGGCACCGGATTCGCCGAGCGGGCAACGAGACGATTGCGCCTCGTGTAGAGCAGGGTGAACTCTCGATGAATCTCGAGACCTATCAAGCGAGTATTGCGGGCCGCATCCTCGACCTCACGTACATGGAGTACGAACTCCTGCGCTTCCTCGCCACCAACCCGAATCGCGTCTTCACCCGTGAGACGTTGCTCAGTCGCGTGTGGGGGTACGAGTACTACGGTGGCGCACGCACCGTGGACGTTCACGTCCGTCGACTTCGCGCCAAGCTGGGGGAAGAACACGCCCACCTGATTTCGACCATTCGGTCGGTGGGCTACAAGTTCGGAACGTCGAATTCCTTCGACGTCTAATTACTGCTCTGGTGCGAACGCCCAGAGTTCCGCTTCGGCCACGGCACCCATGGGTAACTTGGCGATCTGAATCGTCGAGCGCGTGGGACGTGGGGCGTTGAAGAACGTCATCCAAACTTCGTTGCAGGCCGCGAAGTCTTCCAGGTCCATCAAGAACAACGTGCCCTTGACGACCTGGTCCATCGTGGCGCCGTGCTCGGCGAGCAGGGCCTTGGCGTTTTCAAGGGCCTGGCGCAACTGCGCTGCCGCGCCACCCTCAACGAGCGTGGGCGTTTCAGCACCCGGCACCATGCCGAGCTGACCGGAGAGGATAACGAAGTCGCCAGCGCGACGGGCGGGAGAGTAGGGGCCGATAGGTGTTGACATGATCGGCTCAGCTAAAGGAGTTGCCGCAGCCACAGGTGCGGGTCGCGTTGGGGTTGGTGATGTGGAAGCCGGCACCCTGGAGTCCGTCCTGGAAGTCCAGGGTCGAACCCACGAGCAGGTCCGCGCTGGAAGGGTCAACAACGACCTTCACGCCGTCGAACTCCTTGAGGATGTCGTCATCGGCGAACTCGGTGTCGAAGTACATGTCGTAGTTGAAGCCCGAGCAGCCGCCAGGCTTGACCGCCACGCGCAGCGCGAGCACTTCGTCGGTACCTTCGGCCGCAATCAGTTCGGCCACCTTGGCCTGGGCAGCTGCCGTCAGGGTGATGGGCTCCGCGTTCTTCTTCGTGAGAGTGACGGTCGTGGACGTGGCGTCAGACATGAATGCTCCTTTGACTTTCCTGTTCCCATCGTAGCGAAGAATCCCTTGGTTTCGACCGCGAGGTCGTCGGGAGCCGGTAGTTTGCCCAGATGGAACTTGTTGCCGCCGTTCGTGACCGCCTCGCCGCGGTGCTGGACCCCGAACTGGGCGCCTCCATCGTCGAACTGGGCATGGTCGGTGACATTTCGGTGGACCATGGGCACGCCACGATCTGCGTGGCCCTCACGACGGCCTCGTGCCCACTACGCAGCACGATTGAGACGGCGGTGACGGAGGCCGCGCTCGAGGTCGAAGGCATCGCCACCGTGACCCTCACCATTGGGGCCATGGACGCGCCGGCCAAAGCGGCCCTGATGCGTACCGCCCGCCGGTTGGCGCAGGAGCGCGCCGGATCAACGACGATTCCACCTCACGTTCCCATATTCATGATCGCGTCAGGCAAGGGCGGCGTGGGTAAGTCATCGGTGACCGCCAACCTGGCGCGCAGCTTCGCCCGCCAAGGAAAGCGTGTCGGCGTCCTCGACGCCGACATTTGGGGATTCTCACTTACCCAGATGCTCGACATCACCGGTGACATCGATGTCCGCGGCGGCAAAATGCTGCCATTGGTCCGAGCCGAGGGCTGGGGGTCCATCGCCCTCTTATCAATGGGCCTGCTCTCGGAAGAAACCAGCGCGCTGTTGTGGCGCGGTTTGATGGTGCAAAAGGCGGTGGCCCAGTTTCTTGAAGACGCCGACTGGTCCCGCATCGACGTGATGTTGATTGACACACCGCCAGGCACGGGCGACATCGTGATGACGTTGTCGCGACTTCTTCCCCGCATGCGGGTCGCCGTCGTGACGACCCCCGAGAAAACGGCTCAGGGCGTGGCGAGTCGCAGTGTGGACTTCGCCCGCAAGTCAAATCTCGACGTCATTGGCATTATTGAAAACATGAGCGCTTTCTCCTGCGCCTGCGGAGCGGTACACGCGCCGTTTGGATCGGGCGGTGGGCAGGCCGTGGCGGAGGCCGCCAACAGCCTGCTCCTGGGTGCCATTCCCCTCGGAGATCTCAGTGATGGCGTGTTTGACGCCCTGGCGACAACCCTCTGGGAACGAGCGCCCCACGAGGTGCCGATTGGGTGTAGTGCCCGACTACTCGAAACACTGGAAGATATAACCAATTAAGAGTCTCCTAAAGCGTTGCTGGCCACCTACTAAGTTTGAGGTGCAATCTTTCTCTAAAGGAGCATCGTGTCAACGAACGCCAAGAAGACCACTGAACGCCCCGCCGGACTCCTGACGTGGACCGCCATCGGCGTCGTGGTCGTTGTCATCGCCGTACTGGTCGTCATCAAGGTGACCAAGCACACCGGCCCCACCGCAGGTGACTCGGTGACCTCGTCGGCCATGGTCAGCGAACTCACCACGATCCCTGCATCGGTCTACGACACCGTGGGCGTCACCTCGCCCGCCGCGGGCGTTTCCGCTCCCGTCGTGACTAAGGGGCAGACTCTCCTGGAAGGTACGTCGGCCGTCACCGGCAAGAAGGTCCCTCGCGTCATCTACGTGGGCGCTGAGTACTGCCCCTACTGCGCCGCCGAACGCTGGTCCGTCATTACGGCCCTCAGCCGTTTCGGTACGTGGTCGGGCTTGAGCAACACCGAGTCCGCTACTGGTGACGTCTACGGCGGTACCCAGACGTTCTCCTTCGTCAACGCCAAGTACTCGTCGCCCTACATCGCCTTTGACGGTGTCGAGATGTACTCGAACCAGGTCGACCCTGCCACCAACTACTACTACAAGCTCCAAAATCTGACGGGCGTCGACAAGACCACGTTTGCGACCTACGACACGCCGACGTACATCCCTGGCATGTCCGCCAACGACAAGTACGCCTTCCCCTTCATGTCGATTGGCAACAAGTACCTGCTGTCGGGTGCGCAGTTCAGCCCCGCCCTGTTGCACGGTGTGACACGTGACAACATCGCTTCGGGACTCTCGACCGCGTCGAGTCCCTTCACCGCAGCCATTTTGTCGGCGGCGAACTACCTCACTGCTTCGATCTGCCAGACGACGGGGAACATGCCCGCAGATGTCTGCACCTCACCCGCCGTCAAGACCGCCGTTCACAAGGGTCTCTAGTTGACGCGCGAGGCCCAGCCCGTCGCCCTCTGGGCGCGCGTGGTCACGTTGTGCCTCAGTCTCGTTGGCCTCGGCCTGTCGATCTACCTCACCATTGAGCACTTTGGTCATTCCAGCTTGCTGGTGTGCCCATCGAACTCGGTCTTCAACTGCGGACAGGTAACGACTTCGGCCCAGTCATATGTTTTGGGCATTCCCGTGGCCGTCTTGGGACTCATTGGCTACTGCGTGCTCACCGCGCTCAACACGCCGTGGGCGTGGCGCGCGAAGAACTACTACGTTCACGTGGCGCGCTTCGTGCTCACTATTGGATCGATGGCCTTCGTGCTGTGGCTGATCTGCGCGGAGCTAGTCATCATCGGCTATCTCTGCCTCTACTGCACCGCGGTGCACGCCGTCACCTTCGCGCTCTTCGTCGTGATGATGCGCGTGGGCCCTACCCAACTGGGCAAGGCTCGATTAACGACGACGGAGTGAGCGGCGCTCCTGTTCGGTGAGCCCGCCCCAGATCCCGTAGGACTCATTCATCGCGAGGGCCGTGTCCAGGCATTCTTCGCGGACCGGGCACTGCCCACACAGCCGCTTCGCCTGACGCTCACGGCGGAGTCGGTGCTCCTTACGCTCGTGCAGTTCGGGAGAGAAAAATAGGACACGCTCGGGTCCGCGACAGCTCGCATCATCGGCCCAACTGGGTTGCACTAACGCCATTACGCTCCTTCGCCTCAGTCGTCAGAATAGCGAGCAGCTGTAGGGTCACGCCAAAGCGCGACGCG
>Ga0007854_10001269_pt1 | contig 16184 bp, 16 predicted proteins | sample CryBogCBH12Aug08_FD_60382 | JGI IMG/M metagenome (GOLD analysis project Ga0007854, IMG submission 60382) | Freshwater microbial communities from Crystal Bog, Wisconsin, USA - CBH12Aug08 | ecosystem: Environmental > Aquatic > Freshwater > Lake | place: Crystal Bog, Wisconsin, USA | collected...
TTAATCCCTATAAAAGCGCTATTTTTGCTCAAAGCCACGTTCCTGCCCACACAGAGCTGTCTTGGTACCTCAGCTGTTTTGCGCCCCTTGGATGGCTCAATAGAATGACCCAGTTCAAAGACAAAGCCGGAAAACATAAAGAAAACGCTAATCTTGGTCTTTACGCCTATCCTGTTTTGATGGCAGCTGACATTTTGATTTACAAAGCAACCCACGTTCCCGTGGGAGAGGACCAAAAACAGCACGTCGAACTGGCACGTGACCTGGCAGGTGTTTTTAACAACTATTGCACCGAAGAGATTTTCCCCCTGCCGGAGCCTATTATTGAAAAAGAAACCGCCCGTATCATGAGTTTGCGTGACGGTAAAAGCAAAATGAGTAAATCTGATTTATCTGATTATTCCCGCATTCACCTTTTAGATGATGCAGACACAATCGCCCTTAAAATTCGAAAGGCCAAAACCGACAGCGACCCCATTCCAGGATCGAAAGAGGACCTTGACAACAGGGCGGAGGCCAAAAATCTTCTTGGAATCTATGCAGCCCTAAGCGATAAGACAGTTGACAGTTTGTGCGCTGAATTCGAAGGCCAGCCCTTTTCTGTGTTCAAAAATGCTTTAGCTGATTTGTTGATTGAATGTTTGGCCCCCATCCGGCAGAGGATGGAACATCTATTACAAAATCAGGACGAACTTGACAAAATCCTTTACAAAGGGGCTGAGATTGCAGATGCGTTGGCAGAGGTGCATTTGAAGGAAGTGAGAGAAAAACTGGGATTCATCCCAAGTCCAAAAGCCTTGAAGAAGTTTTCCGCTAAAGACTACCATTAGGTCTTAGGAGGCTAATAATGATGCACAATCCCCCTCATCCTGGAGAAATTTTAAAGGAACTTTACTTCGAACCTTTGTCTTTGTCCATAACGGAAACAGCTAAGGCTTTAGATGTCACCCGTAAAAACCCTTTCTGCTATTTTGAATGGTCGTTCGGGCATTAGCCCTCTGATGGCTCTTAAACTGGGTATGGCTTTTGACACAACGCCAGAAAGTTGGCTTGAACTTCAAAACCAATATGATCTATGGCAAGAACAATCACATATGCCAGACTTTACTATCCGAAGGATTTTTCCCTTTTCAGGACATGAAAGCCCTTCCCGCACATCACTTTAACTGCTCCTCCGCCCCATCCAAAATGCACCCAGCGCAAAAAGGGGAAGGGCTAGAATTTGACCCGTTGTCAAGGACACTGACAGAAATGAATAAACGGCATCAGGTTCCCTAACATACTCAACCAAAAAACGGGACGTAGCATACCCCACCAGGAAAAGTCCTGCGATGCGGCCCGCAGATTTTGGCCACTTTGTGCGATGCCAGGCAAAGCATAGAACAAGGAACAAAACACCCCCCTCAAGGAAAGCTTCATATAACTGACTGGGGTGACGCTGGAATCCGCCGCCCCCTGGAAATTCAACCGCCCAGGGAAGATCGCTGATGCGGCCGTATAATTCGCCATTAATGAAATTGGTGATGCGCCCAAGGCCAAGACCAATGGGAACGGCCCCTGCCATAACGTCACCAAAACGAAGGGGGTTAATAGATCGGCGGGGGCAGTAAATCAGGGTTGCAACAATAACCCCCAAAAGTCCGCCATAAAAGGACATCCCGCCGCGCCAGGTCATTAAGATTTCTAAGGGGTGCTGAAAGTAATACCCTGCTTCATAAACCAAGATATGCCCCAGACGTCCACCAACAATAATGGCAACGACAACCCAGGTTATAAAATCGTCAAAATCCTTTGCCTTTAAATCCTGAGCAAAGCGCCGAACCAAATAAAGGGCATAACGCCACCCAAGCAGAATGCCCAAAACATAGGCAATTCCATACCAATGTACCTTCAAGGGTCCCAGTTCTAAAAGAACGGGATTAATGGCCGGAAAAGGAAGCGCTAAAAAAGTCATCAGAGCCTTACTTCAACAGGGGTGACCAACTGCAGTCCGACGCATCACGAGCTGTTTTAACCTGCTGGGTATAACGTCCTGTCAGATCAACTTTATAAATTTGACTTTTGCTTCCGCCCGCTGATTCCTTTGTATAAATCAGGTACCGTCCATTGGGCGCCCAGTCCGCGCCTTCCACTAAATAGCCTTCAGCGATCAGACGTTCCCCCGTTCCTTCTGGCGAGATAACGCCAATATAAAATTGGCCTGACAACTGCTTGGTAAAGGCAATTAAATCACCGCGCGGTGACCAAACGGGCTGGGAATATTTTCCCTTATCAAAACTAATGCGCCTGACATCCCCGCCATTGATATTCATGATATAAACCTGCTCGCCCCCTTCTCTGTCCCGATCGGATGTAAAGGCGATATGGGTTCCATCCGGTGAAAAACAAGGGGAAGTATCAATGGACCTGTGCTCTGTTAATTGAGTTAAGGTTTTGCTGGCAAGGTCAAATTTATAAATTGCACTTTTCCCTTTTTTCACCAAGCTCATCACAATTGTTTTTCCATCTGGTGAGAACCTAGGGGCAAAGTTCATCTCTCCCAAGTTTCCAAGGGTTTTCTTTTCTTTCGTTTGCAGGTCCAAAAGATACACATGGGCTGTATTATTTATAAAGGCCAAATAGGCAATCTTTTGGGCATCTGGCGAATAACGCGGCGTTAAAACCAAATGATTACTGTCCGTAAGGGCTACGCAATTTTCACCATCCTGGTCCATGCGCATAATCCGTTTTTTAGAATTCTTTCCTTTACTAACCGTTTCCACATAAGCAATGTGGGTATTGAAATATCCGATTTCATTTGTCACACGGTTATAAATGGCATCTGCAATCATATGGGCAATCTTGCGCCATTTAGCTTTCTCTCCGCTCAGCGCCAGGGCTAAAATCTTTTGCCCTGTAATCACGTCATACAGGCTAAACTCAACCCCAAGCTTGCCGCCCCCCTCACTTTTCACCACACCCGACAGTAAAAATCGCGTATTCAAAACACGCCAATCAGCGAAACGGGGCCCCTCTTTCCTTAAAGTTTCCTCTTTTTGAATGAAGGCTGCTGGGGATATAAGTTCAAACAGGCCAGAACTTTCTAGGTCATTGCCGACAACCTCAGCAATATCATGACCAATTCCCTGAAATTCTTGATCGTCACTATAAAAGTTTGTAATGGCAATTGGGTCAGGACGCACCTCACCCTTTGTGATTTCTATTTTCAGGGCCTCGGCCGCGGTTGCTATTAAAAATACAAGCAAGACAATAAAGGGTCTTATCATAACTGTTATCCTACAAATTGAACGTTAAAACATATCTTTGGGGTTAAAGCTCATCTCAAGGTCTTTCCATTGGTCATATTTATCTGCAGGCAAAGGAAGCGGGTTACACTGGGGGTCAAGCACAGCACGGCGAGCATTTTCCGCAGCCGTTCTAAATCCACTGTCCTGTGCCATGCGTCCCTTGTCCACAATATCAGCCTTTGTGACTGTCCCATCACGACCAATTTCCATCTTAATATCAACAACCATGTCCTTGGCACCCTTTAACCCTGCGGGCACAAACCAACATTTTCGAATCTTTTGACGGATGGCATCAATTTGGGTGGCTGTTACAACCTCGCCAACTGTTTCTGCTGGCGCGCCCTCTTCGCCGGATTCATCATTCACTTCTTTCAATAAATCATCCAAAGATGACTTTGCACTTTTCTTGGCCTTGGGATCTGGTTTTTTGTTTTTATCAGATGCTTTATTTTTTCTAAGGTTAACCTCTGCCTTGTCGGCAGGTTTCTTCTTATCCTTCTTCTTAGCGTCCTTTTTTTTCTCTTCTTTCTTTTTCTCAGGCTTCTTGTCTGCTTTCTTCTCAGGCTTCTTGGGTGGCTCTGGTTTTTTTTCAGGCTTTTTCTTTTCTGGTTCTTTTTTCTTTAAAACCGGAGCTTCCTCCTTTTTAGGCGGCTCGACCTCTTTGGGCTTTTCAATAGGTTTTTCTTCCGGCTTTTTTGGCTCTTCGGGAGGCGGAGGGGGCAATTCCTTTTCCTGGGCGTGGCTCTCGGTAAGCTCAGGCACCTTTGGTTCCTCTGGTTTTTTTTCCTCCACAGGCTCTGGTTTTGGAAGGTCCTCCATCTTTTTGTTCATGGGGGACAGTTTGGGCGCAGCCGATTTATCATCGATTCGCACAAAATCGACAACGATCGGTTGTTGATCTTTAAGGGTTTTCTGAAACGGATTACCGATACTCATTCCAAAAAGAACAAGAATCAATAAATGCAGAATCCCTGATGCAATCACTGCATTCTTCATCAAAACTATTTACCTGTTGGAGGGGTGTTCATTGGCAATTCAGAAATCAGCGAAACGCGGGAAAAACCACTGGCTGCAATGGCTCCCATAATTTCCATAATCTGCCCATAGGCCAATTTTTTATCTCCCCTAACATAAATTTTGGGGTCTGGATTGATGGTTGTAATAGCTTTAAGGCGGCTAACGGCCTCATCCAAAGGCATCTCTGTTTCCTGAAGATAGACCTTTCCTTCTGCGTCCACGGAAATCACCAAGGGTTCTTCTTGGTCGTTCATTCTGGCAGCCTGTGTTGTGGGCAGGTCAACTGGAACCCCAACGGTCATCATAGGGGCTGTGATCATAAAGATAACCATCAAAACAAGCATCACATCCACCAAAGGCGTTATGTTAATGTCGCTGTTGGGGCGGAAACTACGACGTCTTTTGCCGCCGCCTCTGTTTGATCCAGATGATAACTGTGCTGCCATCTTACGCTTGCTCTTCTAATTGACGAGAAATAATGGCCCCAAATTCATTCGCAAAAGCATCCAGGCGGTTGGCATATCTGTTTAGATCGCTAGATATTTTGTTAAAGGCAATGGCCGCTGGAATCGCTGCAATAAGACCAATCGCTGTTGCAAATAAAGCTTCTGCAATGCCGGGCGCCACAACCGCCAAACTTGCATTTTGCTGCGATGCAATAGGCCCAAAACTGTCCATAATTCCAAGAACTGTTCCAAACAATCCCACAATCACACCATTGGACCCCAAGGATGCTAAAAAGCCCATATGGCGTTCAAGGCTGTCCATTTCGCGGCCCACAGTTAACTGCATAACACGGTCGATACGCTGCTCCAAGGTTCCCCTTGCTTCACCAGCCCGAATAGTGCCCTTCGAAATGGACCGCCGCCATTCGCGCATAGCCGCACAAAAAACAGCGGACAAAGGGTCCAAAAGACGGCCCTGAATCCGATCAAATAAATCATCCAAAGCCCCCCCTGACCAAAAGGCTTCTTCAAACTGATCAGCGGCGGCATTTAAACCGCGCAGACGATAAACCTTATAGAAAATAATTGTCCACGACCAGACGGAGGCAACAATCAAGCCCATCATCACTAATTTAATGACTGGCCCCGCCCCCCAAAATAGATCCCACATCGATAAACTGTGGGCCATTGGTGGAACACTTACCTGTCCAAGGCTTGTGACAACATCACTGTTGGCAAGGGTCTGACCAGCGGCGACCACTTGATTTGCCGCTGTTTGTACTGACGTATGGTCCATAACTCAACTATCCTATTTATCTAAACGCAATTGCAACAAAAGAAGGAAGACGCGTTGGCTTCCCTTCAAGGGTAACGCATACCAAACTTATACTTGCTTGTACCAAAAGCTCTGTCCCTCTGACAACTAATTGTTTCAATTTTAAACTAGCTCCGCAGACTTCTTCAATACTTGTATAAATTTTTAATTCATCCTCAAAACGTGCTGGCTTTTTATAGTCAACATCGCAGGATTTCACCACAAACATCAGCTTTTCCTTTTCTATAAGCTGGGCATGGCTAACACCTTTATGATAGAGTAGCATAGCGCGCGCGCGTTCCAAATACTTTAAATAGTTTGCGTAATAAACAAAGCCCGTGATGTCAGTATCTTCAATAAAAACAGTTAGTGTGTAAGGCTCGGTATCTGTGTTCATTCGAAAATCTTTTCTTTTTATAGGTTTATTTATTGCCCTTGGACTTATTTTTGCTCTGCATACCTATAACAGCCCCCCCCACCCGGCAAGAGAGGGTAAACCCCTTAAGGTCGTCGCAAGCTTCACCATTCTAAAAGACTTTTGTGAAAAAATCACCAAAGGTCTTCCCCATATAAAAATTTGGGCTATTGTTCCCCCAGAAGCTGATCCCCACAGCTATCAACCAACACCCCTTGATTCAAAAATTCTTTCTAAGGCAGACGTCATTTTTATAAATGGCCTTAATTTTGAAAAGAACGTTGAAAAAATGATTCAAAGTTCAGGTTTTGGGGGAAAGGTCTATAAGGTTACCGGTGGCGTCAAAACACGCCCCGATCTTTCAGATCCCCATACATGGCATGACGTTCAAAATGCGATTCTTTATGTCAAGAACATTAGGGACGCCTTCATAAAGGAAGACCCTGACCATAGGTCTATTTATCAAGAAAATGGAGGGGATTTAATTCAAATTCTAGAACAGCTGGACTTGTGGGTTAAAAAGACCGTTCAAAAGGTCCCCCTTGAAAAACGCGTTGTGGTTACAACCCATGACGCGTTTTGGTACTTTGGAAAGGCCTATGACATTCAATTCCTGTCACCCGTTGGCATCACAACCGAGGCTGAGGCTTCGGCAAAAGATGTTGCCACCCTCATTGACTTTATTCGGGATCATAATATAAAGGCCATTTTTGTTGAAAATCTTGCGAGCCCCCGTTTAATTGAACAAATTGCTAGAGAAACAGGCCGTTCCCTTAAAGGAACCCTTTATGCAGATTCCCTTTCTGCATCGGGCGGCCCAGCCCCCCATTATGCATCGATGATCAAACATAATGTTCAAACAATCTGCAAGGCCTTGATAGAATGACAGAATTCAGGGAAACGCTTACCCAAGAAGCCTGGAAGCTTCTTCAGGAACACGGACTGGATGGATTAACCCCTGATTTATTATCCAAAAAATCCTGCCTATCTCCGGTAGATGTTCGCCAGCTTTGCCCAAGCCCCCTGTCCATTTTTCTATTATTATTCAGTGACGTTCAGGAAAAGGTTCAACCGTTTTTGGCAGACAACCTTAGCACCCATGACATTTTGTTTGAAGGCATAATGAACCATCTCGATGCCCTAACAATTCACAAAAATGCTATTCAGCGCTTTGTTCAGGACTTAGAATTGTCACCCTGTTGGCTTTTAGATATCAAACCCTATATCAGCGAATGGTCAAGGCAAAGACTGAACCAAGCACACATTGAAACCGCAGACCTGATGGGCACTGTTAGAATTCAAGTGTTTACCCTTTTTTGCCTTTATATTCTAAGGATATGGGCAGAAGATGATACATTGGATCAAAGCGTCACCCTTGCTGCTTTGGATGGTGGCCTTAGAAAATTGGAAGAATGGCAAGAAATGGTTCCAGATTTTTTTAGAAAAGGATAAACCATGTCAAATCGCGTTCAAAACAAAATTGTTCTTATAACAGGTGCCTCAAGCGGCATTGGCCAAGCGTGCGCTGAGCTTTTTGCGAAAGAGAGTGCCAAACATGTGATTCTGACAGACGTTGATCACACAAAGGGCAAAGAAATTGCAGCACGCATTGGAAGCAATGCATCGTTTCAAACGCTTGACGTCAGTCTGGAAAGTGACTGGGGTAAAGTTACAAAATCCATCCTTCAGAATTTTGGCCAGCTTGATATTTTGATCAACAATGCAGGCATTACCGGCCTTAAGCAAAATCTTGGCCCCCAGGACCCTGAAAATTGTTCTCTTGAAAGCTGGCACAAAGTGCACGCAGTTAATCTGGATGGTGTTTTCCTTGGCTGCAAGTACGCCATTGGGGTTATGAAAGAACAATCTTCTGGCGCAATTGTGAATATTGCCTCCCGTTCTGGATTGGTTGGCGTTCCGGGAATGGCTGCCTATGCCTCAAGCAAGGCTGCAATCAAAAACCATACCAAAACAGTTGCCCTTTATTGCGCCCAGAATAATTATGGAATTCGCTGCAACGCAGTTCACCCAGCCGTTATCAAAACCCCCATCTGGGAAGAAATGATGCCAGCTTCTGAAAACCCCGAAACCTATCTAAGGCAACTGGCCAGCACAATTCCCCTGCATAGAATGGGAACACCTGATGATGTCGCCTATGCGGCCTTGTATCTGGCGTCAGACGAATCTTCCTACGTGACAGGGGCAGAGATTGTCGTTGATGGTGGCATTCTAGCCGGATCAGCAGCCTCCCCTGGGAAGAAATCCTAATAGGTAGAGACAACGGGGACACTTAAAGAAGGAAAGAATACTTTTCCATATGGATCAGGAGAAAGGATATTTGCATCACAAACGTTATCTGGGAACAACCTTCGAACGTAGAATCCCCTTTTAGCTCCAAATTTATTATCCCAAGTCTCAAAGCGGAAATTATTTCGTTTTAAAACCTTGACGGAAGCTTCATTATCGGGGCGCGCCGTTGCGTAAACTTGCGTAACTGTTTTTCCTCCAAGCCGATATTTCCCCACAATTCTTGGAATCAAAACTCCAAAGACTCCTTCAACAGCCCTCTTGCAGTACCCCTTCCCTTGCTGTTCAGGAAGGACAACGTAAGAAAGTTCAGCTTCTCCGCTCACACGCCCAGGCTCTAGCATCACATGTCCAACAAATCGATCTTTTGCAAAAAAATCAGAGATTTCTTCTTCTTCGGCTAAAGATCCCCCGCGCCCCTCAAGAAGCTCTTCCTCATCTCTAGTCTCTGGCGCATAAACCAACATGGAATTCCAGGGATTCTTGGCTTTTGAGTTTCCTAGATATTCTTGAAAGCGCCTGTCGATCTCTCCCATTTCCCGTGGGCCACCTTCCATATATTTTTCCATAGCAACTGGATCTCTAAACATCTGCTGATATAAGGGAAAGTCACTCTCTTGGGTATTTCTCATGTAAAGACCCCCGTACCCAACTCTGACACGAAAGGCCGGATCTTCTTGGATGTCAATCCAACTGTGGCAACCTTCGGCCGCATTCAAAGAAGTGACACAAAATAAAAGATAAAAAACGACAAGACTATTGACCTTCATAAAAGCCCCCTTGAAATTTTTACTTAAAATAACCTCTTATCTATAAGTGTCCGGTACCTAAATATTTTCTGTCAACCCCTTAATATTATTTGTCAGGCAAAATTAGGCTAAAATCTGATGACGTTGCATAATTGTCACAAACATCAAAGTCAAAAAAGATGTCTTTATTCCGCTGTGGCTCAAAGTAATAATGCCAAAATTCAGTATCAAGGTCCGTGAACCCATGCGTTAGCATGACGTCATGTAAAAGTTTACGGTTCTCTTTTTGGTCATCTGTTAAATCTGAAAACGCATGCCCTGACCGTTCATCAAAACAAAGATACCCCACATTTCCCATGTCCAAACTTTCTGGGTCCCATACGCCCAAGAAATTTTCTTTCATTTCTGATTGCACAGAATTTTTATTAATAATGGTGACATCTACAGCCGTTCCCAATGTATGGGACGATGTGCGGCTTAGGTACGATAAGTCATGAAAATCTTTCTTGGGCGCACGCGGATAATGAATTTGTTTTGCAAGGGGCGTATCGTCCCACGTGGTCCATTCGGTAAAAAAGTTCACGGTTTTTTGAGGCCGGTAAGCGTCATAAACCTTTAAGGATAATCCTTTGGGCAGAAGTTGCTTTTGGATGGTTGACAAGGTTTTTGCCATTTCCAATTCTATGATGCAGCGCTTTCCTTTGTACCCTGGAACAGGAAAAGGTTTGCTTTCATCTGGGGAAAAAAGGGAATATCTCCTGCCCTTCCAATCAAACCAATTGGTCGCCATGACCGGATCAAAAGCAATTGTCGGGTCAATCACATCAAGATAAGTAAATTTCATCTTTTAACCCCTTAGCCCATTTTAAGACGCCAGACCATCGCCCCCCAGGACAACATCACAATCCCAATTGTTGTGTTTACGATGAAGCGGTATTTATAAAGGGTGTCCTGAATTTTCTCTGTTGAACAAAAAAGTGCCACAAAACTGAGGCATACAAACGAGATAACCCACATCACCACAATGTACGAAAATTGAAGAATAAAGGGCATTTGGGGATCGATCGCTGTTGAAAAAATCACCAAAAACCCAAGGCCATTCATAGGGTTTGAAGTGTTCATCAAAAAGCCTGACAAGAAGGGTGATGCAAGGCCAGAAAGATCAGAACTGGCTTCCTTTTCGCGGCCCCTAGGGTCAGCATAAGGTGATCTATATCTGTCCCAGTCCTTAAGCGCCTTTTTAAAGGCCAGGAACCCTAAGAAGATAAGGTACCCACCCCCTGCCAGCTGAATAAATCTGAAAAGCCAGGGCGTATGGGAAATTAAAATGGCGATACCCAAAATGGATAAAAACTTGACCATAAAGCTTCCAAAGGAGGCACCTGAAACGGTTTTTATGCCATCCCGTCTGCTATAGATGCTGTTGCGGATGATAAGCGCCATTGTCGGTCCTGGAACCATCACGTTACAAAAATGAAGCGACGACAGGAAAATAAGCCCCGTGAGATACTTTTCATACATGACATTTTATCCTTAACAAAAATACAAATTTTACAGGCATTTCTCTAGAGGCACCCATGAAAAAATTTTAAAGGTTTTGTCATCCTGGAACCAAGACTAGCGGCGCCTTTGGCGCGTTTCTAGTCTTGGTAATCCGGGGTCTGGTCAAACCAAAAGATTCCGGATAAGAGGCTCGTAAGGCCAAGCAAAGCTTGGGCTCGCCTTACTTTCCGGAATGACAAAAAATTTTATGGGTACCCCTGGTTATTTCTGAAAAATTTATCTTAATGTTTATAAAAGACTAAAATTGTCTCTAATTCAAGCTTTTCCTTGCACAGGGGCAAAGCGGATGGAGTCTGTATATATCTTCAATGGACTTAAAGGTGCCTGTTTTTCTAGATTGCCGCGCTTCGCTCGCAAGGCCGTTGAGGGCCGTGGCGATCCAGAACTCTGGGAGAGGGTATACGTCCCAATTTGAGTTAAGAGACACATTACGAGGCTACTTCCATCCGCTAGATTTATTGTGCTTTTGGATTGCCATTCTTCCATCAGACGTTTTCAAAACTCTAACGTTTTCTCCAGTGTCAGCATCTTTGTATATATTTGTTATTTTGCACTGAGATCCGTCGAGAGTGATCATTGCTGATACCCATCCAGCTGTTTTGTCCTTCATTTGACGTGTTCCGTCAGAAAGATCTTGCCATTGTTGACCATTTCCGTACGTGCCAGAACTCACAACAGAAGCCCCTGTTTGAGGAGCAGTAGCCACGGATCTAGTAGGATGCGTGGGTGCTGCAGTATATGCTGGCGGCGGAAATGAGGGAACCGGCGGCGCATAATACTGAGGTTCTGGTGCTACAAAAGTGGAAGCATATCCAGGCTGAGGCGCCTGATAAACCCCAAAGACTTGCTGCTGTGGTATTGCGGTTGGTAATCCGGCAGTACCCGTGATAAACGCCGTTAGGGCTTGGTAATAACCATCTCTTCCCAATTCGCGCAGAGCCACCATAGTTTTTTCATTCGCATAACCTCTATTAACATCATAAAACATCTCTATAGCCGTACAGTCAGCACCGAAACTTTTCTGATCAACAACCTGCACCAAATCAGGTCTAGAAAAAAACAACTCCCCAAGGGCCGTTAAATAACGCCCCAGTGTGTTGATGCCTACATGTCCCTTAATTTTTGTCTTCTCAGCTCCCACAAACGAAGCGTTGACAGTGAAACTTCCATTAGCAAGCCCATCACCCCAGTAGGCATCAGGGGCCACAGACTGGTCCCCTGAACCCGTATGCTCAATCTTGGTAATGCCCTTTGTGGCCATTAGGAAGGCTAGGGCCGCGGGGTGTGCACGGAATTTGTACATCAGGGTCCGGTACATAACCAAATCCTTGTACCCCCTTCCAGAAATTCGGCCATAAACATAGGGGGAAATGCTTGTTAATTCATCATACTCTTCCTGCCCAGTAAGCATCGGCCCTTCCCACTTATCAGGATCTACTTTGTCACCAAACTTTCCAGCCACTGTCGCAGGTTGACGCCCGCCCTCTAATCCAGCCTTCAAAATGTCTGCAATGAACCCATTTTTATCGGCGCCATCTATCAAAGCAAAAGCCTTGTGGGCCTGGAAATAAGCCTCTGAGTTTCCAAAATAATAAAATTTCTTTCCTTTCACTAACTTATAATAGACTTTCTTCTTATTCAGTGTTTTTACATTCAGCGACGTCCAAGTCGTAGCATCGTCACCCCCAACATCCGAAAACCTACCATCTGGAGCAATAAGGGGCGCCCAAAAACCAGTCGTCGCTGCTGTTGTATTTTGGAAAACGCTAAATGGTTCTGTGCTGTTATAAAAGCCTATACAGGGTCTTCCAAATCGAGACGTGCCATTTGGAACACTGCCAAGGCTACTTTGATTTAAGACGATACCCTGTACACCCCCAGCCCCTGGGAAGAGACCAATATCCAGTTTATATAAGTTCGCTTCTTTTCTGGCCAACCAGTTAAAGAAATTAGCCTCAGCCTGTCCTGCAACTACGTTTCCATTTAAATCATAAATATTAAATTCATGTGGGCCTTGGGGACTTGCAAAACTCCAATGCTGCCTTTGCGCATCAGCGTCAGCCCGGTACCAATACCAGGGATTCTCAAGTTTTTCTGCAAGCCAGGGTTTTGTTGTCTTTAAATTAGCCAGAACCTGTTTTACTGACTTTGTAGCTTGCCCAAGGCTAGCATCGCTTGCATTGTTTAAAATAACCGGGGTAGCAATATCATCAAGGGCACCCAAAGTAATAGCGGCATAAATAGCCTTGTGGTTTTTATAACTCTCATTTGTCTCATCACCGACAATTAAACCCGCTAACCAATCTGACAACGCGTTAGTGTCGTTCATGCCCCCCCTAGTCTTCATCTGGGCAAAAGCATGTCTCAAGGCGTTAATTGCTATATTTCTTTCTTCAGGCTTTAAAGTGGCGTTTTGAGAACCAGGTTTTTTAAGGCCGCCCACCCCCTGACCATTCGCAACAATAAGCATTATGGTGTCAGCAAGATCTTTTCTTTGTGTGCCGTCAATAGGATTTTTGAGATATACATCAAGCCTTTCAACAATTCTTACAGGCATGCTAATTTTTCTGGAATCAGCCTTGGTCTTTAGCTCACTGCTTAGTTGATTCCTAGCAAAGTCAATCAGCCTCTGATCAAACTCAGCCACGCTTTCAAAAGACAGCGTCAGAAAAATTAAAATGCATGCGTAAAACAAAGACATAAATCAAATCTTATTTGAATTCATTAAGACCACTATTATCACTCTTCTATAAAAAGGTGAATAAAACATTAAGGCACATGCAGGCCAATCATGGAAAAGTCATGAGGCGGCCTTGATTTTTAATCCATTTTTCAAGAAGGTCCATCATACAGGCCTCATACCCCTGTTCTTTATAAGGTTCGTCCGTTGCAAGGGATCGAAGGACCCCTTCACTGTCCTTCAAAAATTCCACGTGAGCTGTGCAAACAATGTCTGTCCCCCTATAAAGGACAAAATGATAATGATTTTCAAGGCTTAACGTTGGGTGACTGGGATCATAGGGGACTGAAACGGGATTAAATATCTGTTCCATACGAATACGGTGATACGTGTTCCATTCTTGGTCATGGGTACAATGCATCAACCTGATTCCCTTAAATCCGGCCTGACCCAGTATCTTTCGAATGAATGAATCCTTGCCCAAGGTGTACCCCGAAAACTCTGATCTCTGCTTTTGAAAAGACGTTTCCTGGGTCAAAAGGTACATCTTTAGGTCAGCATAGTCCCTTATGGCCTCAGGATGAGTCCGCAAATAATCCCTGAAGATCAGGTTCAGGAGAATCTCAGAATTTCCTTCGGTATACACATGCAAGTTGACGCTGGGGCCAGATTTTTTCGTAAAATAGTGGCGAAAGGGAATGTTCATTTCCCCCTTGTATGTGTACCCAATCGATTCAAAATGGGATACGGATTGCTCCCTGTCCTTAACAACCGTAATGATATCTATAATGGGTTTTGCAACCAGACCAGGGACAGACGTTGATCCAACATGGTGAACTGCGACGCAGTTACCGCCAAGGGTTTTCTTGATCAGCGCAGATTCACCCTGAAACAGTTTTGGCCATTCGGGGTCATAAGGGATGGCTTCAATTTTCTTGGTTTTTGGTGTCATGGGTTTGTGTCCTTTTCATCTGGCAGAAAGCCACCAACCTGTGCATCCCACAGGGTTTTGTAAAGACCAGCCTTTAACAATAAATCAGCATGCGTGCCATCCTGAACAATTTTTCCTTGGTCAAAGACCAAAATCCGGTCCATGTGCAAAAGCGTTGATAGACGATGCGCGATAACAATTGTGGTCTTGCCTTGCATTAACGGCCAAAGAAATTCTTGAATGTCTTGTTCTGTAACTGAATCTAATTGCGACGTCGCCTCATCCAGAATCAGGATTGGGGCATTTTTAAGAATCGCCCTTGCGATGGCGATGCGCTGGCGCTGTCCCCCTGAAAGCTTCACGCCCCTTTCACCCACCAAGGATTCATATCCCTTGGGAAAGGACATAATAAAATCATGGGCACAGGCCTGCTTTGATGCCAAAATAACCGCCTCCTCCCCAGCCTCTATGCGCCCGTAATGAATATTTTCCCGTAAAGTTCGGTGGAACAAAAAGGGGTCCTGGGGAATCATCCCTATGACCTGTCTTAAGGAATCTTGACTTATCTCCCGAATATCTTGTCCGTCAATTAAAATGCGCCCCTTCGTCACGTCATAAAGGCGCAAAATCAAATTCACAAAGGTTGTCTTCCCGCCGCCTGAATAGCCAACAAGACCGACTTTTTGACCCGGCTCAATTGTGACAGATTTATCTTCAAACAAAGGGTCCGCACCCTTGTATTGAAATTGCACATGGTCAAAGGTAATTGCGCCCCGCGTGACCTTAAGCCGGGTAGCCTCCGGTTTGTCCTGAATTTCGATGGGGGACAGAACAATATTTAACCCCTGGATTACATTGCCAGACAATTCGGCGAACTTACCTATATGCTCTGACCAACCCCACAAAATATCGATGATGGAAATATTAATCATCAGAATAAAAGCAAAATCGCCAGGGCTAACCCTCCCCGCCTGAAATCCATTAATCAGAAAAACAAAGCAAACAATCTGGTAAATAACAAAAGACACCCCTTGAAAGGTGAACAATTTTAGAAAATACCAATCACGCTTTTGGTCAGCAACCACATAATCATCTAGGGTTTTCTTCAATCTTTTCGATTCAAAAAAACGGCCAGCAAACAGCCGAATACTCATGATATTGGCCAAAATATCAACGATTTTCCCAACCACATCAGACCTGACTTCTGACGCCACTTGACTTAGAATGCGCGCACGTTTAGAAAAAATCACAGTGCCTGAAACAAAAATGGCAATCCACACGGCCAAGGCAATTGCAAACTTATAACTGGTTGTCCAAACGGTAAAAATGGTCAAGGAGATACCCAAAGATTGGGCGAAGAATTTGTCGATACTGAGCTTTAAAAGGTCTGGAATGGAACTCATAACCTCTTTAATTTTATTGGCAAGATTGCCTGAAAAATGATTTTGAAAAAGGGCCGATGAATGCTGCATCATTCGCTGCATTAAAACATCACCAATGTGACGTTTCAAATGGGCATTCAGGTTCAACCATACAAAGTCATAAAACCGAAAAGCAATAACGATAAAAAGGCTCATAGCAATGTATACGCTAGAGGGCCCCAAAAGGCGGGGCACCACATCCTCAGGACTTAAGCCCGGAATTCTGTCCAAAATGACCTTCATCACATAGGGACTTAGGCTAAGGTTAACTGCCCAAATAAAGGCAACAAGAAATTGCCCCACAATCCAAAACCGAAAGGGCAACAAACATTTTAAGATGAATCTGCTAACCGTGCCCAGTTTCACTTTGATTTCCCTACAAAAGATATAGTTTTGCAAAGTAGCAAGGCGGCCCTTTTGTGTCAAGGTCGGGATTCTTTAGTTTTTGTATGTGAGATTTTTTTCTTTAGAAGGGGTTTAGATAGTGTAGAGAGGAAAGAATTTTTGAGGTGTTAGGTATTGAGTAGATTTGGCAGCGACCGACTTTCCCGTGA
>Ga0007854_10001270_pt1 | contig 16180 bp, 12 predicted proteins | sample CryBogCBH12Aug08_FD_60382 | JGI IMG/M metagenome (GOLD analysis project Ga0007854, IMG submission 60382) | Freshwater microbial communities from Crystal Bog, Wisconsin, USA - CBH12Aug08 | ecosystem: Environmental > Aquatic > Freshwater > Lake | place: Crystal Bog, Wisconsin, USA | collected...
AGCTTCTCACGCGCTGCCAAGCCGATGGCTCCGAGCGATTCGACTTCGTCCATTTCGCCATCGCCACAGAACACCCAGACTTTGCGGTTTTCGGTATTGGCGATGCCGCGGGCATGCAGATATTTGAGAAAGCGGGCCTGATAAATCGCCATCAACGGGCCTAATCCCATGGAGACTGTAGGGAATTGCCAGAACTCAGGCATCAGTTTGGGGTGCGGATAACTGGATAGTCCACGTCCATTAACTTCCTGGCGGAAATTCAGCAACTGTTCTTCGCTGAGGCGGCCTTCGAGGTAAGCGCGGGCATAAACCCCAGGGGAAACGTGGCCTTGAATGTAGAGGCAATCGCCGCCGTGGTTTTCACTTTCAGCGTGCCAGAAGTGGTTGAAGCCGGCACCAAACAGACTGGCCAGCGACGCAAAAGAACCGATGTGGCCGCCCAGATCGCCGCCGTCAACCGGATGGTGCCGATTGGCTTTAACCACCATCGCCATCGCGTTCCAGCGCATGTACGCCCGCAGGCGCTCTTCTATTTCGAGGTTGCCGGGTGAGCGCTCTTCCTGGTCTGGCTCTATGGTGTTTACGTAACCGGTGTTGGCCGAAAACGGCAAATCAATGCTCTTCTGGCGTGCGTGTTCCAGCAACTGCTCCAACAGGAAGTGCGCACGCTCAGGGCCCTCCCGTTCGATGACGGCGGATAGCGCATCCATCCACTCACGGGTTTCCTGACTATCCAGATCGGAGCTGGATGCAGGCGATTGGGGAACTGCTGACATGGTTGTCTCCTGTTTTATTGCTGTTCAAAGGTTGGTAATTTAGTACGACCCTCAGAGTTTCACATAAATTATTTAAAATTTCAATAGGTGCTTTACGATTTCATAATACGAAATCAATCGGAGGCACTGTTCTGCCCACTACACTTGCAGCATGTCGCCTAATCCGCTGATTTCTTTGCCCGATCCGCTGACCTTGCCGCCTGTCAGACGGGCAAGGCACTGGTGGCAGCGCCTGAATCCGCAACATCAGGATCGGGTCGCGATGCTGATCCCGCTGACGTCGGTGTTGCTGTTCTTTGCAACCATCGTAGCGGCGCTCGCGTATTTGCGCCTTGAAGAAATTGCACGCGAACAAGAGTCGGTGCAACGAGGCGTCGAATACACACAACAGCGGCTGCGACTGCGGCTGCTGGAGCGTCAGGAACAAATGGGCCGTCTGGCGCGCGAGGTGTCGGGCAACGAAGTAACGGACCGGGAATTTCGGGAGCGCGCCAGAGCGCTGGTCAATCAGTATCCGGAAATACAGGGGCTGGCATGGGTTAACGCCCGTCACGAAGTGCACATTGCCACCGGAAGCACACGCCATCTGGACCAGTTGCCAAAAGAATCTGACAGCGCGTTTTTGACGGTGCAACGCACCATGCAGCCGTACTATCAGCAAAGGCTGCGCAACAGCCCGATGTCGCCTCTGCTGCAACTTGCCGTTCCGCTCACCCGGCACGAGCGTTTCAACGGCGTCCTACTGACGGAGATGTCGGTGGATGGTCTGTACCGCTATGGCGTGCCAGACGAGGTTGCTTCCCGATTTGCCATTTCGCTGCTGGACAACGCGGGCAATCTCCTGGCAGGTACCGCGTTGCCGGCAGTAAAGGCCGGCAACGGATTTCTGCCGTGGGTGACCCGCACCAACGTCTACTCAATTCCTGTTCTGCCGGTCGGCGGAGGGCTGATTGTCCGGGGGCAGGCCTACCGCGCATCACTTGGTGTGATTGGCAGCGGACTGTTCTGGCTGGTGAGCGCACTGGCTGTGATGACGGCCTGGATGCTGATTGCAAACTGGCGCCATACGCGCAGGCGCCACCAGACGCAACAGGCCCTGGTGGCCGAGACCAATTTCCGGCGCGCGATGGAAAACTCCATGCTGACCGGCATGCGCGCCATGGATCTGCAAGGCCGCATCACCTATGTCAATGCAGCCTTCTGCCAGATGACCGGCTGGAGCGAATCCGAACTGGTTGGAAGTACCGCGCCCTTCCCGTACTGGCCCGATTCCGACCACGAAATACTGGCGGGCAAGCTGGCCGAAGAATTGATGGGCAAGACAACACCGGGCGGGTTTCAGTTCAAGGTCAAGCGGCGTGACAACAGCACATTCGATGCACGCCTGTATGTAGCGCCACTGATCGATGCGATGGGTGCCCAGACCGGATGGGTTACGTCGATGACCGACATCACGGAACCCAATCGGGTCCGGGAACAACTCACCGCATCACACGAACGTTTTACGACCGTGCTCGAGGCGCTGGATGCATCGATTTCGGTGGCTCCATTGGGCAGCGACGAATTACTGTTTGCCAATAAGCTGTATCGCCAGTGGTTTGGCACCTTGCCAAACGGTCACCTGCTGATGGTGGCCCAGGCCGGCGTTCCCACCAGCACACCGAGCGATGAATCGCAGGACAACGTCGACCCGCTTGCCGGGCTGCCCACCGACGCCATTGCCGACACCGATACGGAAAGCGTGGAGGTATACGACAGCGCATTGGGCAAGTGGCTGGAATTGCGCACCCGTTACCTGAGCTGGGTCGATGGACGGCTGGCACAAATGGTCATTGCAACCGACATCAGCGGGCGTCGCCTCGCCGAGCAGCAGGCGCAAATACAGGCCGAGCGTGCGCAAACCTCCAGCCGTCTAATCACCATGGGCGAGATGGCTTCGAGTGTGGCGCACGAACTCAACCAACCGCTGACCGCCATCAACAACTATTGCAATGGCATGGTTTCGCGCATCCGGGCCGAGCAGATCACGTCCGAAGAATTGCTCGGCGCACTGGAAAAAACCGCGCGCCAGGCCCAGCGCGCGGGCCAGATCATTCAGCGCATCCGCTCGTTTGTGAAGCGCAGCGAACCCAATCGCACCCGGTCGTCAATTACGCTGATGGTGGGCGAAGCCATCGAGCTGGCAGAAATTGAATTGCGCCGTCGCAACATCCGCCTGAACCACTACGTTGCCCCGCGCCTGCCCGAAATGATTGTTGACCCGATTCTGATCGAACAGGTGCTGGTCAACCTGCTGCGCAACGCAGCCGAAGCAATCGATTTCGCACAGCGACCCACGGCACGAAGGCTGGTTGAGTTGAAGGTGCTGCCCAAGCAGGTGGGCGCACAGAGCGCGGTCGAGTTTTCGGTTCAGGACACCGGCATGGGGCTGGCTCCAGAAGTGATGGAGCGGCTTTATGAGGCGTTTTTCTCCACCAAGGCAGACGGTATGGGAATTGGGCTCAGCCTGTGCCGCTCAATCGTCGAATCGCACCTCGGACGCATGAGCGCCGAGAACATCTACAATGGCGCTGAGCTGTGTGGCTGCCGGTTTTCGTTCTGGATTCCCTTATCGAATACTGACACCAAGGTGACAACACAGCCTTTGATCAACAATTATTAGTCTGGATGTTTTGAATGAGCCTGGTCCCCAAAAAAGGTACTGTCTACGTTGTTGATGATGATGAGGCGGTGCGCGATTCACTGCAATGGCTGCTCGAAGGCAAAGGCTATCGGGTGCGATGCTTTGACTCGGCAGAGTCGTTTCTCAGCCGGTACGACGCGCGCGAAGTAGCCTGCCTGATTGCCGATATCCGCATGGGCGGCATGACGGGACTGGAATTGCAAAACCGTCTGATCGAAGGTCGCTCGCCACTCCCAATCGTCTTCATTACCGGGCACGGCGATGTTCCAATGGCGGTCGACACCATGAAAAAAGGCGCCATGGACTTCATCCAGAAGCCTTTTAACGAGGATCAGCTTGTCGGCCTGGTGGAGCGCATGCTGGAACACGCCAAGGAATCTTTTGCCGATTTCCAGCAGGCCGCAGACCGCGATGCCTTGCTCTCCAAATTGACACTGCGCGAGTCGCAGGTGCTAGAGCGTATCGTTGCCGGCCGCCTGAACAAACAGATTGCCGACGATCTGGGCATCAGCATCAAAACGGTTGAAGCCCACCGCGCCAATATCATGGAAAAACTCGGGGCCAATACGGTTGCCGACCTGCTAAAAATCGCTCTCGGGCAAAATGCCCCCAAGACCTGATTTTGAGACACGGCCCGATTCACGCCCGCCACTTCTGAGTTGCGGGCGTTTTTACTTAATTTCACACTATGTCAATATCTCCCAAAGCCACCCTGATTGACGGCGTCGCACTGGCCGCCCTCACCCGCGCCGACGTTGCCCGACGCAGCACCGCGCTCAAGGCCCGAGGCGTTACCCCCGGCCTGGCCGTTATTCTGGTGGGTGAAAACCCGGCTTCACAGGTCTATGTGCGCAACAAGGTGAAAGCCTGTGCTGATGCTGGCCTGTATTCGGTGCTGGAAAACTATCCGGCAGACATGACCGAATCAGCGCTGCTGAACCGCATTGAGGCACTCAATCACGATGCCAGCATTCACGGCATTCTGGTCCAGTTGCCGTTGCCGGCCCACATTGATGCACAAAAAGTAATCGAGGCCATTTCTCCGGCCAAGGATGTGGACGGGTTTCACATTGCCAGTGCCGGTGCGCTGATGGTTGGCCAGAGCGGTTTCTGGCCCTGTACCCCTTACGGCTGCATGAAAATGCTGGAGTCGATTGGCTATAACCTGCATGGCAAACATGCGGTGGTGATTGGCCGCAGCAACATCGTTGGCAAGCCGATGGCGCTCATGCTGCTGCAAAAAAATGCCACCGTCACGGTGTGCCACAGCGCCACGCAGGACCTGCGTGCCATCACACTGCAGGCCGACGTAATTGTGGCTGCGGTGGGCAAGCGCAACGTGCTCACAGCCGACATGGTGAAGCCCGGCGCCGTGGTGATTGACGTCGGCATGAACCGCAACGACGAAGGCAAGTTGTGTGGCGATGTTGACTTTGCCGGCGTCAGTCAGGTGGCGGGTTACATCACGCCGGTGCCCGGTGGCGTGGGCCCCATGACCATCGCCATGCTGCTAGTCAATACGCTGGAGGCGGCCGAGCGCGTGGCGCCCAATCCGCTGTTGCATTTTGAGGGTTTGCCGCTGTTTGATCAGGTGCGCCCGGACCACGTAGCGGGCGCGATGGACATCCTGCTAGCCCGCGCAGAAGAGGCCTTGAAACGCGTGACCACGCCCGAATTCCCGGCCGACTGGACCGCCATTGCCGGCACGCTCGACGTGGCCACCGAAAGGCTGGCGCGCGCCTGGGGCGTTGTAAACCACCTCAACAGTGTGGCCGATGCGTCTGACCTGCGTGCCGCCTACAACGCAGCACTGCCGAGGGTTACCGAGTTCTGGACCCGGCTGGGTGCTGACACCGCGCTGTATGCAAAATACAAGGCCATAGACGCGGCCAGCCTGAACCCCGAGCAACGCAAGGCGCATCAGAATGCGCTGCGCAATTTTGTTCTGGGCGGCGCCGAACTCGAAGGTACGGCGCGTGAGCGGTTTGCAGCGATTCAGGAAAAACAGGCGGAACTGGGACAGAAATTTAGCGAAAACACGCTCGACGCGACCGACTCCTTTGCCTATTTCGCAACGCAGGATGAAGTGGCCGGTCTGCCCGACGATGTACTGCGTACCGCCAGCGCGGCGGCTCAGGCTGAAAACAAAACCGGCTTGTACAAGCTGACACTGAAAATGCCGTGCTACCTGCCTGTTATGCAGTTTGCGCACAGCAGCGCGCTGCGCCAGACCCTGTACCGCGCCTACGTCACGCGCAGTTCAGAACTGGCCGAAGGCAACGCACGACAATACGACAACAGCGCCATCATCCGTGAAATTCTGGCGTTGCGCAAAGAAGAAGCCAGCCTGCTGGGTTACCCCAATTTTGCCGCCCTTTCGCTGGTTACCAAGATGGCAGACTCACCCGCCACGGTGATTCATTTCCTGCGCGATCTAGCCTCCAGAGCACGGCCCTATGCGCTCAAGGATCTGGCGGACCTGCGCGAATTTGCCCGCACCGAACTCTCGATGCCGGACCCGCAGCCATGGGATTGGTCTTACGTGGGTGAAAAGCTCAAGGAGTCGCGATATTCCTTCAGCGAACAGGAGGTAAAACAGTATCTGACCGCACCCAAAGTTCTGAAAGGATTGTTCAGGATTGCCGAAAATCTGTTTGATATTTCCATCAGCGCAGACCAGGCTCCGGTCTGGAATGAAGGCGTCACTTTTTTCAGCATTCGGCGCGCAGGTCAGTTGATTGGTCAGTTTTATCTGGATCCCACGGCCCGCACAGGAAAGCGCGGCGGCGCCTGGATGGACGATGTTCAGGGCCGCTGGTTGCGCCCCGATAACGGCAGCCTGCAAACCCCGGTTGCGCACTTGGTCTGCAATTTTGCCGAGGGTCTGAACGGCGCGCCTGCACTGCTCACACACGACGATGTAATCACCCTCTTTCACGAATTTGGACACGGCCTGCAACACCTGTTGACACGGGTCAATGAACACGACGTTTCGGGGATCAGCGGGGTCGAGTGGGATGCGGTCGAGCTGCCCAGTCAGTTCATGGAAAATTTCTGCTGGGAGTGGAACGTGTTGCAGCACATGACGGCCCATATCGAGACCGGGGCCACACTGCCCCGCGAACTGTTTGACAAAATGCTGGCAGCCAAAAATTTCCAGAGCGGATTGCAAACATTGCGGCAAATTGAATTTGCGCTGTTCGATATGTTGCTGCACACTGAGCATGACCCGGTCAGCGATTTCATGCCCCTGCTGGATCAGGTCCGCAAGGAAGTGGCGGTCATCGCCGCTCCCGAATGGAACCGGAGTGCACACACCTTCAGCCACATTTTCGCTGGAGGATATGCCGCCGGTTATTACAGTTACAAATGGGCTGAAGTACTGAGTGCCGACGCTTATGCTGCATTTGAAGAAACCGCCGCGCCCGATGGCACGCCGAGCACTGAAACCGGTACGCGCTATCGCCAGGACATTCTGGAAACCGGTGGCAGCCGGAGTGCGATGGAGTCTTTTCAGGCGTTTCGCGGGCGAGCGCCCAAGCTCGATGCTTTGCTGCGACATCAAGGAATGTCCGAGCCCGTTACGTCCTGAAGGAGTGGATTCATGAACATTGCCCACCCGCTAAAAATCAGCCTTGTCATTGCGCTGGCAACCTTTGCCACCACAACTTGGGCCCAAACCATTTATCGCAGTGTGGCGCCCGACGGCAAAGTTATTTATTCCGATAAGCCTTTGCCGGTTCAGCCAGAAGCCAAACCTCTGCGCAAGCCTGACGATGCTGACGGCCGCGCAACCAAAGAAAACAGCGACGCAAATTCGAGCACCACTTTGCCCTATGAACTGCGCCAGGTTGCGGCCAGATTTCCAGTAACGCTCTACACCAGCCCCGAATGCACGCCTTGCACCGAAGCCCGTGCATTGCTGCGCACACGGGGAGTGCCTTACACCGAACGCACTATCAACAGTGCCGATGACAGCAAGGCACTGCAGAATATTGCAGGCAACACTGCGCTGCCGTTCATGACCGTTGGCAGCCAGCATATGAGCGGATATTCAGAAACCGACTGGGACCTGACCCTTGATTTGGCCGGATATCCTAAAAATTCGAAACTACCCCGTGGGTTTCAGACCGGACAGGCTAGCCCGCTGACAAATGCGTCGTCGAAATCGTCTGACAAGACACCGGCAGCGCCAGTTCCGTATACGACGGCACCGGCAGCACCCGATGTGCCAACCCCTTCAAATCCAGCCGGGATTCGCTTCTGACACATTCGTAAGCGGTCAGAATTCCAGCGTTTTTACACCCTGCGCGGTGCCAAGCAGACACACCTGCGCACGTTGAAATGCAAATACCCCAACCGTTACCACACCGGGCCACTGACTGACCTTCGCCTCGAACGCTAAAGGATCCGCAATCTGCAACCCCTTCACATCCAGAATGACTTGCCCGTTGTCAGTCACCAGCGAACGACCATCTTTCATGCGCACACTAGCAACGCCGCCCAGTTCCTTAAACTGCGCAATAAGGCGCTGTGTCGCCATCGGAATTACTTCAACCGGCAACGGGAATGCACCCAGCGTCTGGACGAGCTTGGATTCATCGGCAATGCACACAAACTGGTCCGACTGGGCCGCCACTATTTTTTCCCGCGTCAGCGCAGCGCCGCCGCCCTTGACCATATAACCGTGGCCGTCAATTTCATCAGCTCCATCGATATAAACCGACAAACGACCCACCTCGTTGGAGTCAAATACCGTTATACCCGCAGCAATCAGCCGCTGTGTACTGGCCTCGGAACTCGACACGGCCCCCCGAATCTGATCCTTGATGCCGACCAGCGCATCAATAAACTTGTTAACCGTCGATCCTGTTCCAACACCCACTATCTGGCCCGGAACCACATAACGCAGGGCGGCCCGCCCCACCAAGGTCTTGAGTTCGTCCTGCGTCAGTGCTGTGGTTGCGGCTGAATTTTGGGGGGTGTTGGTTTGCATCAGGGAAAATGGTTGTTCAATATTCAATAACGTGGAATTATCGCAATGTCTCCTCTTCCTTACGGATTGGTCCGGCCTTTTTTGTTCAGCCTGGATCCCGAAGCCGCCCACAATCTGACCATGCGCGCGCTGATCCGCACGCAGTCGGGCCCGCTTCAGTTGGCGTACAGCAAAGCCCGCGTATCGGACCCCGTGACGCTGGCCGGACTACATTTTCCCAACCGCATCGGGATGGCCGCCGGACTCGATAAAAACGCGCAGTGCATCGACGCGCTCGGCGCCATGGGATTCGGGTTTGTAGAGGTTGGCACCGTCACTCCGCTGCCACAGGACGGCAACCCAAAACCCCGCATGTTCCGCCTTCAGGCCGCCAGCGCGCTGATCAACCGCCTGGGTTTCAATAATCTGGGACTGGATCAGTTTATCGCCAACGTGCAGCGAAGCAAACTGCGCAGCGACCCGAAGTCCGACCTGATTCTGGGGCTCAACATTGGCAAAAACGCCCTGACACCGATTGAAAATGCGACGGCAGATTACCTGCGTTGCCTCGACGGAGTCTATGCGCACGCGGACTACATCACGATCAATATCAGCAGCCCGAATACCAAAAACCTGCGCTCGCTACAGAGCGACGACGCGCTGGACCAACTGATGGGCGCCATTGCGGAGCGGCGCGAACATCTTGCCCGACGCCACGCTAAACACAAGCCGATTTTTCTGAAGATAGCCCCCGATCTGGACGCAGAGCAAATTGAGGTTATCAGCAACCTTCTGCGCCGCTATGGCACCGACTCGAACGGCCGGGCCAATAACTCCTGGGGCGTTATCGCCACAAACACCACGCTCAGCCGCGATGCCGTGCAAGGATTGCCGCACGCCGCAGAAACCGGGGGCCTTTCCGGCGCACCGGTGCTTGGAATGAGCAACCGCGTCATTGCCAGTTTGCGGCAGGCGCTCGGCCCACTTTTTCCCATTATCGGCGTTGGCGGTGTGATGTCGGGATCCGACGCCGTGTCTAAACTACATGCGGGCGCGGATGCCGTGCAAATCTACACTGGACTGATTTACCATGGCCCACAATTGGTGCACGAGGCCGCAGAGGCGCTTCGCAGGGCAACCGCGAAAACATAGGCCTATTTGATTTCCAGACCGCCCTCATCACGCACTAGCAGCTTGCGGCCGGCAGGAGCTGTAAGGTAGGCGGGCGCCTCTTCTTCGGACAAACCAAAAGTCAGGCTAGGGGGAGTATTTGTCGAACCCTCACCCGACTTGCCGTAGGCGTAGCCACGGGTCTCACTCATCAGCGTGAAACGCAACAGGAAATTACTGCCATTATTGCAGTGTAGGTCTATATCGCCCGTCAGGGTACCGGTATAGCGCAGGGGCCCGCCACATGCCGTGACCGGTCCATTTTCGGCTGACAGAACGACGCGGCCGGTACGGTCAGGAACCAGCGCAACCGTGCCGCTGAGTAACTGATCGTTGACAATGGCAAATGCATCTACCTTGGTGGTGACTATTCCAAGCCCCGTCTCGTTTACCTTGGCACAACCCGACAACTCCGAGGCTGCGCAGATCAGCAGCGCGAATGCTGTTGCCTGCAATGTTGCAGTTGTAATTGCCTTTTGCAATACTTGTCTGCGGCAGCGTAGAAAAAGATTATTCATAGTCGATCAGGCCAATGCACGAAAAAAACTAACGCTATTAACCACCTATTACCGATTAGCGTAAGAGGATACTCCGACCAATAGCCGAAAAATAGAATAGCAGTGTAATATTCTCTTAATGACTGCACCCCGACCAACATGACAGAACAGGACACTCTTGAGCGCTCTGTCGAGCGGTTGCCACTGAAATCGCTGGGCCTGAAATCTGGTATGGCGGTACAGACGCGCCGTCTGGCCAAGGGCGCAAGCAAGACTGAGTCGCAGTTTTATGGCGCGATCGAAGGCAAAGGCGTCATGGTTGGGCCTTTGGGCGCAGAAGGAAATAATACCGGCCTCGAAATAGACGACATCTGTGTAGTTCGGGGCTTTACCGGTCAGTATGAATTTTCATTTCTCAGCAAGGTATTGCAAACCTTCGAAAAGCCGTTCGTTTACGCCCTGCTGATGTATCCGGCGCAGGTGGACGCCCGTCTGGTTCGCCAGTCGCTGCGGACCAAGGTTGCCTGGCCGTGCAGTGTGGAGTCTACGACGCCCGGGGGCAAATCAACGCAAACTGCGTTAGTCGACCTGAGTGCCAGCGGCGCCATGATCAAGTCTGCAGAGACGTTGGGGGTAGCCGGCGGGCAGATAACCCTGCTGATCAGCGCCGAGTTGGAAAATGCGCCCTTGCAATTGCGGTTGGCATCCAAGATCTGCCACAGTAATCGTGCGACTGATGGAGACGCTTACTTTATCGGGGTCGCCTTTACCGGCCTCAACGCTCAAGACCGGGAATTGCTACGCCGGCTTACGTCGGGAGCGGCCGGCTAAAGGTGCGGGCCAGATGGTTCTGGCAGGATTCAGGACACTTTCATGCAGAAGTATCCAGCAATTTGCCAACCATTTTGTCAGCCGACTTGAAAACCGCGAGGTTGGCAATGAACGAATTCTTTGCCTGCAACTGCGAAACCACATCGGTCGCCAGATCAGAGCCGGTCTGACCTGTAACACCCACCGAAACTGCCACACCGCCACCCGGTTGCGTCGTCGTTTCTGCGCGCAAACGCTTATATCCCGCTGTACCCGCGTTGGCAATATTACTTGCAGCTACGTCCATCTGTGACTGCGCGGCTTGCATTCCGGACAAAGAAATTGAAGAAATATCAGACATGACAACCCAATGAAAACATCAGTCTTATGACTATTTAGCAACAATTCCAGAGATTTTGCAATGCCCCCTGCGCCAACATCAGACTTGCCCCACTGAACGTAAGCAAGTTTCACAGTTGCAGGTTAAGCTTTGCATCATGGAAAACCACGACGCGCCCCCTCCACCTACGCCCTCTACGCCGCTTACGCCCTCTTCCCTCGAAACGCCCGCTGCGTCCTCATCACCGCTCTCACCCGCTCCGCACGCCCCTCCCCGTCATCCACGCATCAACCTTGCGTTGCAAGGCGGCGGCTCTCACGGCGCGTTTACCTGGGGCGTTCTCGATGCCTTGCTGGAAGATGGCCGCATCGACTTTGAAGGGATCAGTGGCACTAGCGCGGGCGCCATGAACGCAGTCGCGATGGCGCAGGGATTTGCCTCAGCCAAGGCGCGCAACAGCGCTGATCCACGTTCCGATGCGCGTGAATCGCTGGCGAATTTCTGGGAGAGCGTGATTGAAATGGGTTCGCTCACACAAACCCAGCGCGACGTGTTTGATACTCTGTTTGGTGCCATCGGATTAATGGCCTCACCTGCGGGTTCGTGGATCAATTCAATGGCCACAGAATGGACCAAGGCAGTCTCTCCCTACGAAATCAATCCGCTCGATTTCAACCCTCTGCGCCAGTTATTGGAAAAACACATCGATTTCGACGCCCTGCAACACAACAAGGCGTTAAAACTATTCGTGGTCGCAACACGTGTCAGTACTGGCAAGGCAGAGGTTTTTTCGGGTCGCCATCTGACTGCCAAAGCGGTGCTTGCATCCGCCTGCCTGCCGACGGCGTTTCAGGCCATTGAGATTGATGGCGAGCATTATTGGGACGGCGGCTATTCGGGCAATCCTGCCATTCACCCGTTGATTTATCAATGCGAGTCACGCGACGTGTTGCTGGTTCAGATCAATCCGATGAAGAGCCCAGACCTGCCCACAACCGGGGCCGAAATCATGGACCGTATCAGCGAAATAACCTTCAACGCCGGTTTGATTGCTGAAATGCGAGCCATTGACTTTGTAAAACGACTATTGGCTGAAGGAAAACTAGACCCTGGACGCTATAAGGACGTGCTGCTTCATCGCATCGATGGCGGTGATGCACTGCGCAGTTACGACGGTGCCAGCAAGACATCCACCAGTTCAACCCTTCTGCATACACTGCGCGATCTCGGCGCTGCTGCCACAAAGCACTGGCTGAGCCACAAATTTAATGCGCTGGGTGTGCACAGCAGTGTGCATATACAACGCGATTATCTGGACGATTTGCGTCTGCCAGCCAAGCTCTGATGGTCGATTAAAGGCTGACGCGCCCTGCAGAATGGGGGTTGGAAGTTAAGAGTTACGAGTTAAGAGTTACGGGCTCAGGCTTGGCTGTATTTCTGTGAAAAACTCGTTAGCACAATCTGCTCCTCCACCATGTGCGCCCTTTTCCCACTGGGGTGCGTAACCATTTCAAAGTGCAGCGGGCGTAGGCACCTTTGTGGGTCCACCCAATAGGTGATTGTCCAGTAGCTTCCACGGACAACCCAGCCCGTACCAACCACTTTAAATGCATTAAAGGTTCCTGCCGGCGTGGTGAACGACTCACGGCTGACAACCTTCATGTCCAGTGCCATGGTGCTTTCTTCGCCGTTCCCTTTGCGCCAACCAAACTGGGTGCTCCACTTGGAACCAACAGAATACTCAGCAGCAAAAAGCTGTGCCGGAGTCAAAAATCGGGGGTTGTGAGATAGTATTTCGTTGCCAATGGCGTCAAGAATAAGTGCGCCATGGTTGAATACAACGCGGTTATCTGCTATCGCGGTTACTTCATCGCGATAGGTCGTTGCGGGCGTGCGACTCAAGCGGTCACGCAATTCAAACGTATAACTGTCGCCAACCGAATAGTTACCCACGGCCTCTGCACTGCCCTTTGTATACGGGTTGCCAGCGGCACTGGCCAGTTTCAATTTATTCTCGCCCCGCTTCTTCAGTAGTTGATCCAGCTGAATCTGGGCCAATTGTGAAAACTTGCCGTTCGGATAACGGGTCAGATAGTCCGCAAATTGGTCGGGACTGGCGGATTCACGAATAGCCTCCCAGACCGACAATTCATGGGCGAATAGAGCAGCTGCTTTGTCCTCCGATATATTGGCGACCTGCTCTGGCATCCGTGTGAAATAGAAGTCGTCCTCCAGCGAAGTGCTTTCCCAGGGTATTTGCTGGCCTTTTGATTTCAGCCGCACCTGCAACCGAACCCGCTTAAACACATCTTCCAGTTTGGCTCCGGCAACGCGCATCTCGCGCAGCAGGTTTTCGGTGAAAAGACCATTGGCTCCTTCGCCGTCGCTCGCGGTATTGCCGGGCGCCGTGGCATAGGCTAGCAGCGAACCTGCAGGCGCATCGAATTGACTCAGCCCCTTTTGTTCGAGCGGTATGCTGGCGCCAAAAGGGTTGTCACGACAGGCATCCAGAATGATTACGTTCATCGGATTGGCTGCACTCTTGAGCGCCTGTAACAGCGAATTGAGTTCGAGCGTTTGCCTGGGAAGGTCATCCAGCGCTGCGATGCGGGCGTCTACTGGCACCAGATAGTTGCGCCACGCAAGCTGCGCGCCGTGACCCGCGTAATAGAAAAGCCCCACGCCCTTGATCTGTGCCAGTTTCTCGCCGTGCGCCTTTACAGCCGCAACCATTTCCTGCAGCGTGGCATCGGTCAGCAAATTACAGGAAAAATCGAGTTCGGTCAGGGTTTTAGCAATAGCCCTGGCATCGTTTGGAGGATTGACCAGCGGGCTATTTTTATAGTTGCCGTTACCAATGACCAGTGCCAGTCGAGGCGAATTGTTTCCCCCGGCTTGTGCGATAGCATTATTTAATACCGTCGGCAATGCGCCTGCGCCCAAAAGACTGGCCGAGAGTTGCAGGAATTTCCGACGGTTTGCCATGTTGGTAAAATTCTAACGAAGATCGGGGGAGATGGGCTGTAACCAGTATCCGTTGCGATTGAAAATCGGCATAGGGGGCAGCCATTATTGACTGCGCCCCTGCCACACCACCCGGCATGCGGGTCCGCACCGGGCGGTTCGTAAAGTTGAGGTCATGAGAGTCGGGGAACACCGAGTCGATCGAAGTGTGCAATTGTGAGCGTGGTTTTAAGCAGTCGATCACTGTTACGCCACCAGCGCCGGGCATTGCCCGCCACCTGTTTTGCAACATCCACACTGGCACCGAGCGCCCGCAATTCCCTGAATATCGTCGTCCCTCGTTTCCAGTGCTTGAGTTGGATAGCTCTTAGCCGATGGCGCAGCCATTCATCCAACTCGCGTCGGACCTTATTGGCAGGGGCCAGAGCAAAGTATGCCTTCCACCCCAACAGGTATTTCCGTAGGCGCTCCACCACTTCGACCATGCTGCGCCCGCCCGAGCGCCAAGTCAGTTCCCTGACCCGTTGCCTGAACGTTAACAACGCCTTCTTGGCCACCGTAAGTTGGACCACTTTGCCCTTGACTACCCATAGGCTGTAACCCAGAAACTTGCGCCCAAACACGCTGGCCACTGCACTTTTGGTCTCGTTGACCGTCAGATGCAGCTTGGCGTATAGGCTGCGCAACAGACGCAACAGACGCATCACCCGCTCACCCGCCTGAATACTGTGAACGTACACGTTACAGTCATCGGCATAGCGTGCAAAGCGGTGTCCTCTGCGTTCAAGCTCCTTGTCCACTTCGTCGAGCAGGACGTTGGCCAGCAACGGCGACAGGGGTCCGCCTTGCGGTGTTCCTTGCATCCGTTGCTGCACCACACCACTATCCATGATGCCGCTGTTCAGGTACGCACGAATCAGCCCAATGACTTCGGCATCCTTGATGCGTTTCTGTAAGCGGTCCATGAGAATGTCGTGATTAACCCGGTCGAAGAATTTCTCCAAGTCCACGTCCACCACCACTCGCCGTCCGGACTGGACGTACGCCTGCGCGGCTTTCACCGCGTCGTGCGCCCGTCTGCCCGGTCGAAAGCCGTAGCTGTGCTCGCTAAAGGTAGGGTCTATCAGGGGTTGCAGTACCTGCAATAGTGCCTGCTGGATCAAACGATCTGTCACCGTCGGGATGCCCAGCTCACGCTGGCCACCGTCGGGCTTTGGGATCATTACCCGTCGCACCGGACTGGGTCGGTAGTTCCCCTCCAACAGTTGCTGACGAATTTGTATCCAATGAGTGCGCAGATGTTCAATAGTCTGAGCTATGTTCAGACCGTCTACGCCTGCCGCCCCCTTGTTGGCTTTGACCCGCTTGAGCGCTTGCTGCATGTTCGCTTTTGTCAGCGCCGCCCGCAGCAGTAAGCCCGGCATTGCTGACCCTGTGCCCAGGGTTTCATGGCACGGGCCACAGGTTTCGTCACCGATGGGGGCACGCTCGGCTTCACCGTGCGCTACTGCCACAGGCCCCGCTTGCGCGGGCATCTGACGCGATACCTTTGACATTGCCATGTCCTTTTGGCACTCCTTCACGTTTGGTCCTTCGTCCGCTTGCGCCAACTACTACGACCGCTGCTGACTTCCCGCTCCAGTACGTACTGTCGCCCTTTCAGGCATGAAGCGGGATCTCCCCAGGTAAGAACGCATTCCTTCATTGCACAACCGCCGGATCTACACCGCTTCGCCTTGATCACGAGAGCTTCGTGGTCACTTGCCCACTCGCCCTGCTTGGCAGTGCCTTCTATCCGATTCTTGTTCATCAGCTCGCAATTTATGCTCCACGCTTCCTCCCCACACTCGGTCGCCCTCATGCAGTTGCGCTTCGCTTCGCTCGTTGTGATCAACTCGCGACGGGACTTGCACCCGTAGGATTGCGCCCATGCTGGGCGCACAAGTAAAAAACCCTTGTAAATCA
>Ga0007854_10001274_pt1 | contig 16169 bp, 18 predicted proteins | sample CryBogCBH12Aug08_FD_60382 | JGI IMG/M metagenome (GOLD analysis project Ga0007854, IMG submission 60382) | Freshwater microbial communities from Crystal Bog, Wisconsin, USA - CBH12Aug08 | ecosystem: Environmental > Aquatic > Freshwater > Lake | place: Crystal Bog, Wisconsin, USA | collected...
GAACACTGGGCGCACTTCGCACGCAACCAGTCCGAACAATTCGAGGCTCGCTTCGTCATGGTTGAAGTGCAAACTTCACCGTCGATTCTGTTCGACGGTATGGCCGGTAGCCGCATGCCCATCGTGGTGGCGCACGGTGAAGGTTACGCCGATTTTAGTTCCGACATCACGCCCGCAAGTGGGCATGAGTCTTCTCTGAAACTTCGTTTTGGCAACAAAAAAAATCTGGAAGCCGCGCAAGCTCTGGTCACGTTGCGTTACGTGGACAACAGCGGCAAACCGACTGAGACTTACCCGCTCAACCCGAATGGCTCGCCGCAAGGTATTACCGGCCTGACCACGCCGGACGGTCGCTTTTCCATAATGATGCCGCACCCCGAGCGCGTATTCCGAGCGGTGCAGAATTCCTGGTATCCACGCGAGTCGCAGGAAAACGGCGCGTGGTTGCGCATGTTCCAGAATGCGCGGAAGTGGGTTGGATAGTCGTTAATTTGCTCCTAATATTTATGTCCTATATTTACAAAAGTTAAATAATGCACAATACACTTCCTGTCCTTTCTCTTCTTGAAACTCGCGTGCTTGGTGTTCTTGCCGAAAAACAGCGCACCGTGCCGGACTCTTATCCGTTGACACTGAATTCTCTGGTTTCCGGTTGCAACCAGAAAAGCAGTCGTGACCCGATAATTCAGGCTTCAGAATCGGAAGTACTGCTGGCACTGGATAATCTGAGGGGGTTGTCCCTATTGATAGAATCCAGCGGTGGACGGGCATCACGCTATGCACATAACATTGAACGGGTGCTACATATCCCCACCCAGTCCACAGCTTTATTGGCGATGCTGATGTTGCGCGGCCCGCAGACTGCAGGGGAGTTGAGACTCAATTGTGAACGGCTTCACAAATTCGTGGATATTTCCTCGGTCGAAAGTTTTCTGGTCGAAATAGCCGAACGCGCTGCGGGCGGTCTGGTTGTGGAATTGCCGCGCCAGCCCGGTTCGCGGGAAAACCGCTGGATGCATTTACTTTCAGGTGCTCCGGTGATCGAGGAATACACCTCCACCAGAACAGCATCCGTCGCGCATTCAGCCGATATCACCGTGGGTGAAATTGCCGCACTGAAAGCGAATGTTTCCAAACTCGAAGCAGAGGTCAGTGAATTGCAGTCCATGGTGGCAAAGTTATATTCTGAATTGGGTATTGCTTCAGAATAACGAAATGATGGCCTCATCCTATGCCAGCCTTCAATCCAATTACCAAGGCAACTTCCGACCGTCATAAGCCAGAAACTGACCCGAATCAGCCAAGGTTAAACTACTTATTACTTTCCGAATCCCTGATACGCTTTGTTCAACTGAAATCATTGCATTCGGCCCGCCCATATCCGTCTTGACCCAGCCGGGGTGAAAAACTACCACTTTGATTCCTCGCGGTTTCAAATCAATAGCCAGACTTTTCACAACCATATTCACGGCAGCCTTACTCGAACGGTAAAGGTAACTTCCCCCGCTACTGTTATCTTCAATGCTACCCATTTGGCTGCTGATCGTTATAATAGTTTTAAGCTGGCTGCGAGATATTTGATTAATGAACATTTCTGACATTTTGAAGGGTGCCAAGGTATTAATCTGCAATGCCCGCATCCATTCGGTGTAATCGGTATGTCCAAAACCGCTTGTAGCTGAATCCGGGTAGACTCCTGAATTATTAATGAGCAGATCGATTGTTTCATTTGCCAGTAGTCCTGCCAAATGCTCAATCTGCGCTGCATCTGCCACATCAAGCAGCTGAACTTTGACTTGCTCAGGATAGTGTCTCGCTAGCGCGTTAAGTGCATCCGATTTTTCAGGGTGGCGACTGCATGCAAAAATCCGCCAGCCATCAGCAGCATATTGCTTGGTGAACTCCAATCCAATTCCGCGGTTGGCTCCAGTTATCAGTATGGTTTTCATTAATTAAAGTCCAAACATCGCCGAGAGTGTCAAGGTTGGCTAATGTCCATACAAATTATCGTGACTCAGAGTTGAGAAGTATACTATGTTATCGATCATAATTTTAAAACCACGAAATAAGCGAAGAAAGTACTTCTTTACTAGTAATAACTATTCAAAGAGTTAGATTAAAGTTTAGGGTGTAAATGTAGAAGCAGGCCATAAGTGGGAGATATCCGATGAAAAAGAATTTACCCGTCACGCAAAATGAGCGAATGCTCCCACGCGGGATGTTGATCGTTTCCAAAACGGATCTCAAAGGTATCATCACTTATGTGAACGACGCGTTTGTCGAAATCAGTGGATTTTCACGAGAAGAATTGATCGGCAAAAACCACAATATCGTTCGCCATCCGGATATGCCGCCCCAGGCTTTCAAATGGCTTTGGGATACATTGGATGAAGGGTTGCCTTGGCGTGGACTCGTAAAGAATCGGTGCAAAAATGGAGATTATTACTGGGTAAAAGCGCTGGCATCTCCGATTAAGGTCAAAGACAATATCGTTGGGTATCTCTCCGTAAGAAGTGCTCCCACCAGAGAAGGCGTTGCCGCTGCTGATGCGCTTTACAAGAGCCTTAACCAATCAGGCGCCTCTATAGGCTCTAAATTTGATCGCTTCAAATTCAGGAACCTTTCTTTGAATCTGAAGCTTCAATTACTGATTCAACCCGTACTATTCATTATTTTAGCGGGTGCAACCTACTCGCTTTATGATCACATAAAAACTTCCATGCTGAACACCGCGCAACAGCGTGCGGAAGCCACCGCGATGCAGGTAATCGACACAGCCAACATGCTGATGGTGACGGGAATGATTTCTGAACCGGACAATCGAAAATTGATGATACGAAAAATTATCGAGGGTCAACAACTTAAATCATTGCGTTTGGTTCGCACGGATCAAGTGGTAAAACAATTCGGGCCGGGCTTACCGGAAGAGAATCTTGACGATCCCATGATCAAGAAGGTGATCGAGACTTCGGTAAAGCAAGGAAAATCTGTTCCCTATTTTTCTCAATCGCAATCGGATGGAAAATACCTTTTTAGAGCAATCACACCTTACATCGAGTCTCACTCATTCCATGGTACGGACTGCTTAAGTTGCCACCAGGTTGCCGAAGGAAGTTCCAATGGGGCCTCAGATATTACGTTGGATTTGACCGATGATTTCACTGGCCTACATAATTTGCTGTTGAGCTTGATTGCTTCCCAAATTGCGCTGCAATTATTTATTTTTGCAGTATTGAGAATCAGCTTTAGAAAGTTTGTTGAAAATCCCCTGATCGGTATAGAGAAACAATTCGAAGAAGTAATTGAAGGCAACCTGACAGGTGATATCGACATTTCAGGTCGCGATGAGATCGGGCGCCTGTATTGCAAGTTACAGGTTATGCAGTCACAGATACAAGTGATGCTTGATGAAATGGGTTTGGCTGCATCCATCATCATGGATCGTAGCGCAGAACTCGATCAAAAGGTAGTACAAGTCACTGAACACTCGACTAATCAACGAAACAATATTCAGCAGATTACCCGTTCGATGGATGATTTCAGTCGATCCGTTTCTCAAGTGGCTGAGGATGCAAATAATTCTGCCGAAGCAGCCATCAGTTCCCAGGAAATGATCGAGGAGAGCAACCGGAAGATGGAACAAACTATCGATTCAACCGCCAAAGTCGTTCAGGCCGTTCGTTCCTCGAGCAATACGATAGACGAACTTAAAGTAGCTATCCAAAAAATTGGAGATATTAGTAAAGTCATCAAGGAAATCGCCGAACAAACCAATCTTCTCGCTTTGAATGCCGCTATCGAAGCCGCTCGAGCCGGAGAACAAGGACGCGGATTCGCAGTCGTGGCGGATGAAGTCAGAAAATTGGCCGAGCGAACTGGAATGAGCACTACTGACATCACCAATATGGTTGAAAATATTCATTCCGTAAGCCAAAGCGTTGTTGAATCAATGCATCAGGCCATACGGGATGTGGAAGAAGAAGCAATCATAGTTCAGGAAAACAGCGAAACACTCAAGAAAATCATGGAAACCAGCCGTCAGGTTACCCAAAACGCACAACATATCGCAGAAGTTTCCAAAGATCAGTCAGTTGCCAGCGATAATGTCTCTAACAACCTTGAGCATATTTCAAACTTGGTGAACAGTAATGTTGATATTGCTGAGGATGCAAAAAAAGCCTCCCAGGAATTATCTAAGTCCGCAACTGAGTTACAAGCCTTGATCAGACAGTTAAATCGGCAAAGTTAAAATCATCCACCCTGTGGCACAAGATTTTGGCAATTCCACCACAGGGGGGGATGATGCGTGGTACCCTTACTCCCAACACTCCCTCCAAATTTGGTAAACTTCACCCCGTCCGATTGACTTGAGAAAGCCTGAATAAAATGACATCCGTTCTCCCTTTACCCTTCAAAGAGAAACATTCGCAGGGCTTTACACTGATTGAACTCATGGTGGTAATCGTCATCCTCGGTGTGCTTGCCGCGCTGATTGTGCCCAAGGTGATGAGCCGGCCGGATGATGCACGCATCGTTGCCGCCAAGCAGGACATCGCCTCCATCTCTCAAGCCTTGAAACTCTATAAACTCGATAACATGCGCTACCCGACAACCGACCAAGGGCTTATGGCATTGGTAAAAAAACCCACTACGCCACCTGATCCCCCCAACTGGAAAAGTAACGGTTATCTTGAGAAATTGCCCAAAGATCCATGGGGTAACCCTTACCAGTATTTGCAACCCGGCTTGCATGGAGAGTTTGACGTCATTAGTTTGGGAGCCGATGGCGCACCCGGCGGTGAAGGTAGTGACGCGGATATAGGGTCGTGGCAACTGTAGGCCTTAACTCGGGAACTCCCCCTCACTCCCCTCTCCATCGTATCCAGAACGGTTTCACGCTCATTGAGTTGCTGGTCGTTCTGGTGGTAATGGGGATAGCACTGGGTATGGTTGTGGTGCAACTCATGCCCGATGACCGCACCACTTTGCGCGAAGAAGCCCAAGTTCTGGCTTTGCTTCTGGAGAATGCGGAAATGGAAGCACGCGCCAGTGGGCACCCTTTGGCCTGGTCTTCCGATAATAACGGCTACCAATTCTGGAAAAAAAACGAATATAACGAATGGGTTCGTCTGGATGATGACAAAATGTTCCGCCCACACATCTTTCCAGAGGGTTTGGGAATTGCCAATGTCAATGTTGAAGACATTCCGCTGAAAGTGGGCGACTTGATATCGCTCAATGCCTCTTCCTTCACCCTGCCTTTCAGCATTCGACTGACCAGCGAACATTCCAGTGCCAATGTAACCGGCAGCAGCACGGGGGCAGTGTCTGCGGTCATGGGTTTGGATACCAATGGCTAGAATGCTTCAACGTGGTTTCACCTTGCTGGAAACCTTGGTGGCGCTTGCCGTACTCGCCATTGCACTTGGAGCCATCCTGCGTACGGCAGGTGTAGAAACCCGTCATACTGAAGAATTACGCATGCGCTTGCTGGCGGATTGGGTGGCACAAAATCGTTTGGCTTTGCATGCGGCCAACGGTGACTGGATAGCGACCGGGTTCCAAAATGGGGACGACACGCAAGCAGGAATTCGCTTTCTGTGGAAGGAAGAAATCAGCGCCACCCCTAATCCTGCATTCCGCCGAATCGAGATCGGAATTTACGCCCCGGAAGATGAGCAATATGCCTTGCGCAAGTTAACCGGATATCTGGTTCAGCAGCGACGACAGTAACCGGACTATTTTGCTCCTGATGATGAATTTCAAAAATCGTTCCCGTGGATTTACCCTGATCGAATTGCTGGTGGCTCTGGTTATACTGGTGCTGCTATCAGTCGCGGGTTACAGCGGACTCAATGCGGTACTGCAGACTCGCGAACACTTGGCTCAGGAAACACGCAAATGGCAACATCTTGCCTTGTTTTTTTCCCAGCTGGAACTGGATGTCGCACAAGCCATCCACCGCCCTGTACAAGGCCCGAACGGGATATTGGAACCAGCCTGGATTGGGCTTCCCGTGGTTGCCTCGGACGACGAAGCCAATCTAACCTTTACCCGTGCAGGTATACCCGATCAGGGAACTGCTCGACTGCCACCACAACGGGTGGGCTATCGCTTCCAACAGGACTCCATCATTCTGCTACGCTGGCCTTTCCCCGACCAGGCACCGCTGACTAAACCACTACGCTATACACTCCTTGAAGGTGTGCGGGATTTCCATCTGCGTCATCTCGATGTTAATGGAAATTGGCTGGATTATTGGCCTGTAACCGCTCAGCCGGCCCATCTGCCGATGGCAGTCGAAGTCTCCATAACGCTGGCGAGCGGAGAAAAAATTACCCGGGTGTTTGCCTTGCAATGAAACCATTTAAACAAAAAGGCGTGGCAATTATTCTGGTTTTGCTCATTGTTGCCCTTGCCACCACACTTGCCGCGTTTATAGCGACTCAACAAAATTTGTGGCAACGCCAGGTTGAAAGTCAACTTGAGCGCAGTCAGGCTCGCCGTATTGGCGTAGCAGGAATTGACTGGGCATGTGCCATTCTGGCTGATGACGCCCGCACCAGCACCATCGATGATGAAAAGGAAATCTGGGCATCACGTCTGCCTGCCATGCCGGTGCAGGACGGCGAGATCATTGGGGTCATTGAAGACCGTCAAGGACTATTCAACCTGAATAATTTAGTACGCAACGGTACTACGAGCGCTCCGGATGTGGCACAATTCCAAAGACTGCTGGGATTGTTGGGATTACCAACTGATTTGGCGAATGCGTTGGCGGACTGGATGGATACCGACAACGAGCCACAGGAGCCGGGCGGAGCTGAAAACAGCTACTATCTATCGCTGCCGCATCCTTATCGTGCGGCAAATCGCCCTTTGTCCGAACTAGGCGAACTGTCGCTGATTAAAGGATACGACAGCGGTACGATAGAACGGTTACGACCTTTTGTTGCCGCGCTACCTCTTTCCGGAGCGATCAATGTCAATTTTGCTCCGCCTGAAGTATTGGCAGCAGTCTTGAATATTGCTTTGGCAGATGCACGCATACTGGTGCAGCAACGAACCGTGCAACCATTCCAGAGCGTGGCCGATTTTACTGATCGCCTGCCCCATGGAAGCATCTCAATACTAGCAGGGAGTATTTCGGTAAGCAGTCAATTTTTTATGGTGACCGGACGTGCAACCATGGGACGGGCACAAGTTACCACGCAGACTTTACTGCAGCGTATAAATGGATGGCCCACTGTTGTCTGGCAGAGTGTCGAATAACGGTTCCTAAAAAAAATTAATGAACATTTTATGAGCATTCTTCGTATTTATTTTTCCAGCAATTGGCGCGACAGCAGTTCGCCCTGCCCTTGGGGTTTGTGCGATGAAAATGGCGCCGTACTAGAATCCGGCACCGCGCCGCTAGCCGCTTTGCCCAAGGCAAAAGAATGTATCGCAATCATCGCGCCTGATAGGGTGCTGAGTGTCCGTGCGAAGCTCCCTCCCAAATCACGCCGCCGCTGGCATGAGGCACTGCGATTTGTTGCGGAAGAATTCACCCTGCCTGACCCGGAAAGCAATCATGTGGTGCCCGGTCCCGCTCTGGCGGATGGTTTTAGAATTCTTGCCGTCGTCGACAAAGCGTGGCTTAAACGCATCGTGGAAGCATGTCGCACCGCCAATCTTTCGTTGCGGCGAATGGTTCCAGAAACTTTTCTGCCTCCGCTCAAGCCGGAAACATGGATTCTGGTTTGGGATGGAAGCAATGGTTTCCTGCGGACGGGTGTCGCCAGTGGCATGGCACTGGATAACGGCGATAATGAAATCCCCCCCTTGACCCTGCAACTCAACCTGAACTCAGCCCACAATACTTCACCCGCTTCCACGCCATCAACAATTGAAGTATGTTTTCCGCAGCATATTCCCGAAGCACAACGCGACTTGCCAAAATGGAACCTGCAGAATTCACGTCTTACTTCAGGCCCTATATGGGATTGGCGGCACGCAGCTATACCGTCAGAGGCGTTGAATCTGCTATGGGGAGACTTTGCACCCAGCACCAGAATAAGTGAATTATGGCCTCAATTTCGCCCCATTGCTCTGATTATACTGGTCTTACTGGTCGTTGAAACGATAGGTTCCAATATTGAATGGGCGATGCTGGCGCAGGAAAAGAAAACCCTGACACAAGATATGGAGCGCAGTTTTCACACCGCTTTTGGCGAGGGACATACCCTGGTCAATGCCGCATTGCAAATGCAGCGCAACCTCTCAGAGTTAAGACATACCGCAGGATTATCCGACGATGGTGACTTTTTGCCCTTGCTCGACGCCGCAGCTCCCACTTTCGCCACCTTGCCTGAAGGCAGCGTGCAAGGCTTGCATTACGAAGCAGGACGGCTCGATGCCGACCTCAAGTTGGCGGGCAAAACTGATTTTCAGGCTTTGCAGCAACGACTCCGGAACAAGGGACTGGGAGTCCAGCTGGGCGAGATCCATGATGCGGGTAACGGGGCTGAAGCCAGGCTCACTTTGTTACCGGGAGACGACCGATGAAAGCGCGCTGGCAAGCATTCAAAAAGCGTTATTGGGATGGACGTACAGCTCAGGAGCGCCGTATCATCGTAATGAGTTCATTGATATTGTCCCCCATCATTGCCTACTTCCTGTTATGGCAGCCTGCCCATATTGCCAACACCAAGTTGCTTATAAGTGTTCCGGCAATGCGTTCTCAGGCGGCGCATTTACGAGTTCAAGCAGTGGAAGCCGAAAATGTCCGCCACCTTCCCCAACCAGCGGTACTGGATGCAAACGCGCTCAAATCTGCCATTGAAGAATCCGCGGTACGCCACCAACTGCGCAGTGCAATATCCAGCCTTGATGCGCAGCCCCCCAATATGGTCAGAATGACACTTGATTCAGTGTCATTTGAGCAGTGGATAAACTGGTTGCGCAGCCTGCAACAGGAACAACACATCCGTGTGGTATCCGGCGGAATTGCGCCGTTACCCCAAAAAGGACTCGTCAAAATCAATGCAACACTCATCAACGGCGGAGCGGAATAAGCATGAGCAAACGCATCGTGTTCATTTTTGTTGTCTCCTTCCTGCTTACCCTTTTTATTACTGCGCCCGCCTCCATCCTGGACTGGGGTTTACAGCGAGCCACCCAAGGAAAAATACTTCTGGCGAACGCCAACGGTACGATCTGGAATGGTTCGGCAACCCCTTCTCTGCGAACATCAGATAACCGTTTCGTTACCTTGCCATTTTTGCATTGGGAGATTTCGCTGCAATCCATTTTTAGCGGAAAAGTTCTCACCCGGCTGCAATGGGATAATCAGCAATCCGGTCCGGCGACCGAGGCTCTCTTGTCATCCAATCAGCTTGAGTTGCGTCATATGCAGCTCCGACTTCCGGCACGCGTTCTCGAAGAAGCTTCGCCCATGCTGAAAGCTGCACAGTTTCGTGGAGAGCTTCAGATAGAAAGCAGCAGTCTGATATTCTCAAAGCATGGCATGGAGGGAACCGCCCTTGTCGATTGGCGTCAGGCAAGTTCGGCACTAAGCTCAGTCGCACCTCTTGGCGACTATCACCTGCACTTAAATGGAACCGGCCAGCAAATCCATATCGCATTGACCACCAACTCCGGTATGCTCTTTCTGGAAGGCGACGGGAATTGGCTCGCAAGTCGCGGACTCGAATTCCACGGCAAAGCTCATGCAGCATCAGGCAATAACAGCAACCTTGCGGATCTCTTGAGCCATCTCGGCCCGGAAATCTCTCCGGGGGTGCATGACTTCAATCTGATTCCCCCGTAAGCGGATATGGGCAGGTGCGACTCAAATCCAATTCGCCTTTTTGCCAGCCTGCTCTGGATTCCCGTTTTATTCTTCATAGAGCACTCAAATGCCGAAGAATTTACCCAACGAATAGACGGCGACATCGGCTTGGGAGATTACTATACACACAGCATTATTCGCAGCAAGGCGGATGACTACAGCGTGCTTCCCTACCTCGATTTTGACTACGCCAGAATGTTTGCCCGGATCGACACGCTGGGTATCAAAACTCTGGCACTTGGAAAGGGCAATCTGGAACTGGCAGGCAGGATCAGTCAGGATGGGTTCAGCACCAATACATCCAATTTACAAGGAGTTGGAAATAGAGAAACTCCCATTCCTTTGGGTATCGGCACGCTGCAAATCACCGCGCTGGGTGGCTTTTTAATCAATATATTTCACGATGTTCGCCGCTCCCAAGGCAACCTGTTTGAAGCAACTTATGGAGGAGAAGTTGATCTCCCACAGGTGGTGTTTTACCCGATGGCTGGAATAGAATATGAATCCGGTAAATATGTTCGCTACTACTATGGCATTTCGCCTGGGGAAGCAATAAACAGCCAATATCCCGTCTACCAACCGGCGGGAACACTCAATAAATTTCTAGGTCTGATCTCAGATGTCAGACTCAACGATAACTATCACCTGAACTGTCAATTCCGTCGCAAATGGCTGGGGGACTCAATTCAGCTCAGCCCCATCGTTAATCATAAATATCAGGATACCGCCTACCTCGCACTCAGTTACCGGTTCAGGTAAACTTAATGCCGTGGGTTAGAATTCTCAAAAGATAGGTATCTGTCAAAACGACAAATAATTATGGTTGAAAAAAATCCCGTCACTTCGCATTTTGCTGCTGCTTTTCGCAAACATCTTGATGGTGATCTGGAGATGGCCGAAAAACTTTACCGGGAACTGATCTTAGCCGATCCCGCTTCGGCCGATGCCAAACATTACCTTGGGTTTTTAATGCAACAATCTGACCGATTACCCGAGGCCATGGAGCAGATATCCGCTGCCATAGCGCTGGATGAAAGTCATGCTGAATGGCACTTTAATCTGGGCATCGTCCTAAAGAAACAGGATTTAATACATGCTGCTATTGATGCATTTTATACTGCCACGACGATTGACCCGGACAAATATTTTTACTGGACGAATCTGGGTGTTGCACTTGAAAAAATCGGTGAATATTCACGCTCCGAGCACTGTTACAAAACAGCCTCCCAGCTTGACCCGAACTGTCCGGATGCATTCTATTTACTATCCGCCTTGTATTTGAAACTGGAACGGTTTGCAGAGGCACGTTATTTTAATTATCGAGGAATCGTTATTGACCCGGCAGACAGCCATTCAAAAATTGTTCTGGGACAAGCCTTATATGAACTGGGCAGATCAAACGACGCGATTACGCTGTTTGAAAACTGGCTCCAGGAAGAGCCGGACAACCCGGTTGCCAGGCATTTATTGATTGCTTATCAGGGAAGCCCAGCACCGGCTCATTGTACCAGCCAATATATTGAAAGAACTTTTGATAGCTTCGCAAACAGCTTTGAACATACGCTGGGGAGATTACATTATTGCGGCCCGCAATTGGTACAAAACCACCTATCCACACTCGGTCTTACAGCTAAAAGTTTAAAAATCCTCGACCTCGGCTGCGGCACAGGGCTGGTGGGCGAAATTTTATCTCCCTACGCTCAAGAATTAGTTGGTGTCGACCTCAGCCAAGCCATGCTGGACAAAGCCGTCAACAAACAACTGTATCACCGACTGCACAAAACCGACCTGCAAGAATTCCTATTTTCATCGAGTGAACGGTACGATCTGATCACCTGCATGGATACAATTATCTATTTGGGGCGATTAGAGGAAATTCTGGCATTAATTTTTAACCAATTAAACGCGGGGGGGTTATTCATCTTCAGTACTGAGAAAACATCTGGGGATCACCAACTGGAGTATCAACTCAATGTCAGCGGCAGATATAGTCACCATCCCAATTACCTCCAGAACCTGCTGAACAATGCTGGATTCAAAATCGAGAAAATACACGATGTTGATATCAGAAAAGAATCCGGTTGCCCGATTATCGGTCAATTCATTTGTGCAAGCCGTCCTCCTCGTGAAAATTTCTCTATCAAGTTTGGTGAATAAACGGATAAACTCAACCATGTCTCAAAAAGAGGTCATTCTCTATACTACTGAAAACTGCCATCTCTGCGAAACAGCCCAGGAAATAATCCGTCTGGCAGATTTAACAGTGATGCTGATTGACATTGTCGACGATGACCATCTTTATAATAAATACGCTATGCGAATTCCAGTGCTGCAACGCACCGACACGCTTGCCGAGCTGGACTGGCCATTTAATACTGAAAGAGTCATGCAATTTCTTTTTTAGTTATAATCAAGGACAAATCAACACCACCCACCGAAGCACTCCGGACTGAACCACTAATCAAAATTTGATACTGTTTTAACTATTATCTCTCCATGAAAATCCCAAAAAGAATTGAACCTCTGGTTCAGGACGGTCTTGTCGACGAGGTTATTCGCCAGTTAATGAGTGGCAAGGAAGCCACGGTCTACGTCGTCCGTTGTGGTCACGAGATACGCTGCGCGAAAGTATATAAGGAAGCCAACAAGCGCAGTTTTCGCCAGGCGGTAGATTACACTGAAGGCCGCAAAGTTAAAAATAGCCGTCGTGCGCGTGCCATGGAAAAAGGTACCAGTTATGGACGCAAAGCTCAGGAGGAAGCCTGGCAAAATGCCGAGGTGGATGCCTTATACCGTCTCGCTGCGGCGGGTATACGAGTACCGAAGCCGTATAACTTCCATGAAGGTGTGCTGCTGATGGAGCTCGTTACCGACAACGACGGTAACGCTGCCCCTCGACTCAATGATCTGGTTCTCACTGCTGATATGGCTCGTGCATACCATAACACTCTGATTAAACAGGTGGTACGCATGCTCTGCGCCGGAATCGTCCACGGAGATTTGTCCGAATACAATGTGCTGGTTGACAGCGAAGGTCCCGTCATTATTGACCTGCCCCAAGCGATTGACGCCGCAGCAAACAATCATGCCTGCAAAATGTTGCTGCGTGATGTCGAAAATCTGGCTAATTATTTTGGCCAATTTGCGCCTGAATTACTTGCCACTAACTACGGTATGGAGATATGGTCACTTTACCAGAGCAGTCAACTACAACCGGAGACGCCCTTGTCCGGACACTTCAAACAAGTTGAAAAGCCCGTTGATTTAAACAGTGTCATGCGTGAAATCAATGACACTCTTAAGGAAGAGGCGGCTCGTCAACTTGCCCGTTCACTTCGGCTTAATCCATGAGCCTTTTAAGCGACAGTTTTCAAAGGGAAAAATAATCCTGATTTTGTAGCAGAGTTACTTACCGCAAAAATAACCAAACCGTCAGTGCAATACCAACCAGAACGACGAATCCCCGCAAAATTTTATCCGGCAGGCGGTGTAGCAACCAGCCACCGGCAAATCCGCCTGCAATACCACCAATGGACAGCGCGAGCGCTGCAAGCCAATCAACCTGGCTGGAGAATGCGAATAACGCCACAGCCGAAGTATTCATCGCCATGGCCAGCACATTTTTAGTGGCATTGGCCATGCGAACCTGCTGACCAGCAATGGTCAGTGCTGCCAACATCAAAAAGCCAATTCCACCACCAAAATAACCGCCATAGATACCGATGAGAAACTGACTTAATTCAAGCACAGAAGTTGGGATGGAGCTTACTGCGTGAAGCGGCTTTTTACGGAAGCTCCCCCAAGTGAAGATTGCGGTAGCGAATAACACCAGCCAAGGTACCAGATGTGCAAAGAAAGTAACGGGTGTGCTGAGCAACAGTAGCGCACCAACCAGCCCGCCCGCCACACTGAGCCCAAACAGCTTAGTCAGACTGGTTTCACCAATGCCTCCGGCAAATTTCCGTCCTGCAAGACAAGAAGTGATTTGGTTAGGAAACAAGGCAATCGTTGAGGTTATATTAGCAGATAATGGATTTAGTCCTGCCAGTAAGAGCGTGGGAAAAGTAATAAAAGAACCGCCACCGGCCAAAGTATTTTGCGTGCCCGCATAAAGTCCTGCCAGAGCAATTAATAATAGTTGAGATAATTCGTGCTGGGAGGGCATAAATCTAATTATCCAATTGAAACCATTGACCCAGTAGCGGTCAGCCTTTAAATCTTGCTGCCACCTCGGCAACCCGCTTGCCGAAAAGTTTGGCGGTTTCAAGATCGCCCGGCAACATTTCTTCCGGGCTGCTATCCGACGGAGATTGCGCCATGGCCCCGCTGAATGAACCAACAAAGTTAATATCATTGCGTTGTGCCGTCTTGGAGTTGCTGGGCATCAAACCCGTGCCGACCCAGATGCCGCTGTGTTGCATCGACAAAGTGAACAAATAATTCAATGTAGACAATTTATCCCCGTTCATCGTTGCACTGTTGGTAAAACCGGCAAATACCTTATCTTTCCATTGCTGGGTAAACCAAGGCTTAGAGGATGCATCGGCAAACTTTTTAAATTGCCAGCTCACTGTTCCCATGTAGGTTGGACTACCCATAATAATGGCATCGGACTCATTCAATGCATCCCAACCACCGTCCGGTAAATTACCTTCAGCATCAATAGCGATAAGTGTCGCGTTTGCACCTTCAGCAACCGCTTGTGCCATGCGTTTGGTATGTCCATAACCCGAATGAAAAATCACTGTTACTTTTGCCATTTTATGTCTCCTTGAATTAAATTGAATATAAAATTTCCATAGCCTTACAAACAACAGCCAAATCTGCTTGAAGTAAATTAGTGAGCGGTTTTATACGCTAATCAATGCCTGCTTCCAGCTTCGAAGTGGAATACACGTTTGCAGGCGTGTAATCGCCCGGTCTGCCAGTGATGGGTTGATTTCATGGCCCACCGCTTCAGCCAAATCCAAAGTTGCATCTCCATTTAGCTGCGTTAACCTTTCGAATGCCGCCTCGGCGTGCTCTACCGAAATAACCGGGTCATCTTCACCGTGAAAAAAATGGAGCGTAGTCAGATCTGGAGCTTTTTCCGGAAGCTTCGCAAATCGGCCAGAAAATGACAATACCCGTCCGACGTGACCATCATGAGCTATGCTGAATTCCAATGCCATTATCGCCCCCTGGGAAAAACCCGCAATAGCTGTGTCCGACTGCAACACATTAAACCGATCTTGTGCCTGATGCACCAGTGCATGTAAAGCCGGAATCGCTTCAGCAACTCGTGTCACTCTGTTTTCTTCGGTCACTCCGCAAATTGAAAACCATTGCCGGCCATTGCCACCACCTTCAAAGGGAAAGGTTCCGTCGGGTAGTAGAAAGGCTGCACGCGGAAAGACATTCCTAAGTTTATGTGCCAAAGGCAAAAGATCTGAAGATCTCGCACCTACGCCATGCAATAATATAAAAAGCTGCTTGACAGGGAGTATTTCTGGTAACAATTCAATTCCTTGGAAACATTGTTCACTCATTTAATTTTTTATTCTCCAATCAAAATGCATTATTACTGTTTCGCCAGAAATCTTCTCACTTGAGCAATCCTCAAAGCCTGAACAAGAAATAGTTTTCAAACAATCCGTGAATACTTGCTCATACCGATACATGAACCATTGGGTATACTTTACAGAAATATTTGTATAATAAATAGCCTATAAATTACATTATACTATTGCTAGAATTACAACAATAAATCGTTATTTAAATAATAGTTACCTTGAGATATACTGATATTTGTGTATAATTTACACACATTAACATTAAATCTCGTCTCAAACCCTAATACCAAACTTCCGACTCTTTAGCAAAATTAAGAATAGGGATAAACCTTTACGGTTTAAACTAAACTCGTGAAGCCTGGGCAGTTATCTATATTGCGACAATGAAATGATACCCAAATGAACTCAATAGAGCCAACCTATATTGATTCTGAAATTGACGACCAACTCGAACGGACTATTCTTGACGTTGGCATACCCCCTTGCCCGGAAGTATTAGCTCGATTCATGAAAGAGATGCGTAATTTCGAACCTGACTTTAACCGGTTAGAAAAAATAATTGCGACTGACGTTAGCATTTCAGCTGGTTTAATCAAGACAGTTAATTCATCTCTTTTTAACTTGCGTCAAAAAGTCAGAACTGTGAAAGAAGCGCTCGCAATTCTTGGTACGAAAACTACTATGCAAACGGTGGCAGGTATCATTTTGCGGAACGCTTTTCCAAAAGTGCCTGACCTGGAAAGGTTCTGGGATTCTTCAGCACGTTTAGCACGAATCTCCGGATG
>Ga0007854_10001275_pt1 | contig 16165 bp, 22 predicted proteins | sample CryBogCBH12Aug08_FD_60382 | JGI IMG/M metagenome (GOLD analysis project Ga0007854, IMG submission 60382) | Freshwater microbial communities from Crystal Bog, Wisconsin, USA - CBH12Aug08 | ecosystem: Environmental > Aquatic > Freshwater > Lake | place: Crystal Bog, Wisconsin, USA | collected...
ATTTTTATTGTAAATTTTCTTTATATTATTTAAAAATTGATTGATTTTTTTTAACTTATTATTTTTATTAGATAATTATTATGGATGATTCTGATTCTAAGAAACGTTATAGTGAGTTAGCAGCAGAAGAGAATGAATTGAATAAGAAGAAACGCAAAGTCCGTGATGAAATGAGAAAGTTTGAAAAAATACAAGAAGAAAAACGAAATGAAACTTCTAGAAAACGGCAATTGGAAATTCAGAAACAAAATGAAGAATATCAAAAACAACAAGAAATCAAAAAACAACAAGTTTTAGAACTAGTGAAAGGTCCTCTTATGAACAAAATTAATGAACTAAAATCTACAATTCAAGCATGTGAAAATGAAATTAAAAAAGAAGAAGATGATACGGATGCCTCACTTGTAGAACAGAGAAAAATTATTCAAGATACTCTTGATGCTTTGAATGAGAAACTGAAAACACCAAGAACTAATTTAGAGAAATTACATAAAGAATTAAAAGATTGTATTGATAATAAAAATAATATTCTAAAAGCTTACTGCCCTCATACAAAAGTTACACCACAAAAAAATAGTAGTCATAGTCAATTGGGTAATTGTGATGAATGTAATACAACTATTGTATTACATGATTGTTGGTGTCGTTCATGTACAGGTCCTTGTTAGATAATATAGTATCTCTACAAAATGCTCTAAATTGGTCTCTAATAATATCTTTATCCATCACACCTACATATGGAATATTTACTCTTCCACATGGATAATCATAGTATCTATAAAGACCAGATTCAAATAATATTTTTTTTTGATTATATTCATTAAACCATATATGATGTTTATCTTTATCAACAATCCATTTATCAAATTTATATAATAAAGGAAATTCAAAAGGGTGTTCTGACAGAAAAACAACTTCTTTTACATTTGGAAATATTCTTTTATTTAAATTATAATAAATAGAATTCTTTTCCCAGTTTAATACAATAAGTTTCTTCGCATTTGGAAATGTAATAGGTATTATAGAATCATATATATTATTTAATAAAACTTCTTCAGAAGTATAATGTTTTAAAAGTTCTGGTAGAACTTGTATTGATTTATTAAAATTTCTTCCTAGAGTTGTTGGCATTCCTATAAAATATATTATATAAAGGTTTAAATTAGATGAAGAAATTGTTTAAAGAAATTGTTTAAAGAATTCATAAATATAATAATTAATGGCAGCATTTACTGAAGGAAAGCAGCGAGTTTTTGATATATTACAGAATAGTAATATTTCTGAACCTGTATATTATGAGATTGGTATTGGTCATGGATATTCAGTCATTGGTCGCAAAAACTTAAAAACAAGGCTACGAATTGAATTTTTAGAACTTAATTATAGTAATAATTATGAATCTGATAAATCAAAATTTATTCATGGTTATACAAAATTGATGCTACCAGATCATACACCAGATCATACACCAGACCCATTGTATTATTAGATTTAAACCCATTCTAATATTCTTATGTAATGAAATATAGTTTACAATATGCTTCTAACTTTTTTCTTAATTTACACAAACGCAGAGATTTTCAGAATATGTTAATACCAGTTTCTGAAAATCTTGTGGTGTTAGGAAATATTAGTTCACTAGAATCTCATGAATCAAGAACAGAATATAATAGTTTTCTAAACTATATTTCATCTCGATGGAAGAATGTATATATAGTGCCAGGTCCGTATGAATATTCTTCTAGAGTATCGAAACCCTTTTATGAAGTGTATACAGAATTAAAAACGATAAAACATCTGTATAAAAATGTTCTTATTTTAAATAATTCAAATTTACATATTTCTAATACTAATATAAATCTAATTGGTTCTACATTATGGACAAAATCTCCTTATCATAGACATCCATGCTGTTATGAATTTTCTTATATTCATAAACATACAAAACATGGTACTATGGGGCAAATGTTAGGAAATGATTTCAAAGAATGGTTTCATGAAGATATAACTCATATTAAAGATTCTTTACAAACAAATGAAAATAATAAATCTATTATTCTTACACATCATCTTCCTTCTTTACATTTAACAAGTTTTACTATAAAAGACTGTATGGAAGGTTCTAATTTAGAAAATATGTTTAAAAAATCTATTCCTATTTGGTTAGGAGGTGCTGGAAATAAAAGCATAACGGGAACTTTTAATGATACATTTTGTGGAGTGAATACATATACTACATTTGATAGACCACAATTAGTAAATCCTAATTATAATTCAAAGGCATTTGTTAGTTTAAAATAATTTTATTATGAATAGGTAATGCGTATTCAATATTGCTCAGATTTACATTTAGAGTTATGGCATAAAACAACCTTTGATGAAACTATAATACCATCTGCTCCATATTTAGTGTTGTGTGGTGATATTGCAAATCTAAATACACCTAATCTACGACCATTTTTAGAGTATGTTTCTGAACGATGGAAACTAGTTTTCTGGATTCCAGGGAACTCTGAGATGTGGGAGACCTCTAATAATGAAGAAGTAGCATTAAATAAAATGCGAGAACTTTGTAGTCCATATAGAAATATTAAAATTCTTTATAAAAGTTCTTTTTTATTGAAAGATCATGAAAGCAATGAGAAACTTTTAGTTGTAGGTGTTTCCTTATGGCATAAACTCCGAGATGGTATTATGCTTCATCATAGCAAAAACTTCTATATTAAACCAATACCACCTCCAGTAGACTCAAGAATTTTTGCGAAAGCCCATGAAGAGCAAGTAGAGTATCTAGAATATGTTATAAAGAATTCTGAAATTCCATTATTAATATGTTCATATTATGCTCCGTTCACTTGGTGTTATGAAGAAGATTGGTTACAAGAACCATCATCTGCTCTTATTGATAGAGAGTTGGAAACACTTATAACATTTCCTATTATAAGTTGGATTATTGGTCACTGTCATTTACCGATAGAATACAAACGAAGATATTTTCTTAGTAATGGAAATGATGGAAGTGTATTGTTTGTTAGTAATCCGCGAGGAAAAATGTTAGATACTGAAAAAGAACAAAAACAAAATCCATATTATAGAAAAGAATGTGTTATAAATCTACAACCAAACCTATTGATTCCATTACAAGAAGAAGAAATAGAACCATTATGGGCTAGAAAAGCAAGAGGATTATAATTACTCATTCATAAGTTTGGGAATAATATCTTTCTGATACGACTCTTCAAATCCAGAAATAGATTTTTCAAAATTGGCAAAAGGCCAAAAAGCAACACTTCGTTTTTCTCGAATAAAAGGAATGACTTGTTCTTTTTTCATTCCATATTTTGCTATCAAATACATAGCAACAACAGCAGCAGACCTTTGCATACCAGCATAACAATGAACTAAAACATTTCCTTGTTTATGTTCTTTTGTCAATTTATATATTGCTTCAAAAGACCATAATTCCATATTACGAATTTCTTCAGCTCTTAAATTATCATCTACTGGAACTCTGTATCTTCTACGAACACTAGAATGAAATGGTAAATCTTTCGTACAGTTAAATACAACATGTATATTATTTTCTTTTAGAAATTTATCATCTAAAGATGCTTTACCGTTACCCAGCCATAATCCGGGTATAATTAAATCAGCATTATTCTTAGACATCATACTCCTAATTATAAAAAATTGATTTAATTTTAAAACAAAACATACTTATATAAAAATGATATACACAAGACATTTCTATCGCATAGATGAAGTATGTGCGGCTTTAGAATATACAATACAAAAGAAAAGAGTTGTTGAAAGTCTCTTTTGGGTTCAAGAATTAATAGAAGATGCGGATGCGGATGAAGGAATTAAATCTATCAAAGAAACATTATTCAAAGCATGGTTTCATAACATCGGTTTAGCAAATATTCATATAGTAAATGTTATCTTAACAATCACAAAGGATTCTGATATACTAACTATAGTAAATACTATGAATTATTGTAAACGAGATTGTACTCTACCAGTGATGTTTCTTTATGGTCTTTCTTATAATACATATAAGAATACAAATGTAAAATTTAATATTCCAGAAGATTTGATAGTTGAGGATAAAAAGCTTCAAACCTTTATTCATGCGTGTTGTTTAGGAAAATATTTAGATTCTTGGATTCTTAGTAATATAATTTCAAAAGATGATTTTGATACTTATATTGTAAGAATTATTAAACACAAGTATAATAATCTTGATATTAGTAAATTATTAGAGTTAGTAGAGCAAATAGAGAAAGAAAGTATATATGCGAAATGTGCTCTTGTTGGAATCGCATGTTATGGAATAGATGAGCCAAAAAAAGAACTAAAACCTATAGATGAAGATTATAAGAAACAAATAAATCTATGGAATGCTTTGTTAGGAAAACGTAAACGAAGAATATATCAAATCCTAAAAGATTGTTTGTATGGTAGAACCTATCGTGGAACACTTACATATCAAAAATCAAATATTAATGAATTATATGATACACAAGAATTACTAGAAGGACAGTATATATATGAAGAATTTATTCATATTTATGAAAATTATGATGATTTTAAAAAAAGAGATAAAGATTATGAATCATTTATGGATTGGTATTTTCCGGATGATATTCCAGATGAATGGTCACTAGAAGACCAAAAGAAGAGTCATGGAAATGGTGTAAATCAAGAAAGTGATACGCCATTTATACGAAGATACTTTAATCGTTGGGTGAATTTGAAGAATCCTTGTAAAATCTGGGATAAAGAAATAATTGTAGCAAAATGTTATGATAAAATTAAAGTGGATAGTTATTATATTGAAAAAGAATTATTAGAGCTTTATAAAAATAAAGTATCAAAAACTAGTAGTTTTGATTTCAACAATATGCGTAAAATTTTATTTATCTTAGAGTAGAATGATGAAACCTGCGAATATCTTAGTCCCTGCAATTCTTTTTATTATCTTTACACCAGACTTACTATTTTCATTACCAAATAAAGATGCTCCTAAATGGGAAAAGGTTTTAATACATGTATTAATCTTTGGTGTTACATATGGTCTTTTAAGAATTGTGTTTAAAAGTTATTATTGAATTTGTTGTATTTTCTTCTTCATAGACTCCTATTAATTTTAGATGTATATCATAAATACGGTTCTTCTTATCTAGATAATATGTTATATTATCATACATGAGAATTGTTAAAACTTCATGACCTAGAGCCTTTACTTGTTCTTTTGTTATGTGATGTATATGATGTTTATGACAATATAATTCTTTAGAGTTTTTATCATAAATGGGGGGTTCTTTACAAGGATAGTATATATTACTTTTCTTTTCATATGCCAAACATTTCATTTCATCCAAATCTTCTTCACAATCATCTTCAAAAGGGTATATATCTAAGCTATCTTTTTTAATTTCATTTAATAAAAGTTTTTCATCAACATTCAGAGTTTTAGCGATATCTTTTGCGAGTCTCATTACTTCACCATTTAACGCATCTTTAATATTTTTATAGATGATTCTTGGAATTGGAAACTTCATTGAATGATTGAATTAATTTCAAAATTGTGGATAAAAAATTCAATTTTATTTATAATAGGCATTAGACAGTCGTATGGCAGATCCAAAAGAGTGGGGGCCATTATTATGGAAAATAATACATACATGCTGTGAGAATCTTGGAAAACAAACAAAACAAATCCTTCAAACTGATGAAAAGATGTATTTTATTATGTTCCAGAGGAAGTTAGCAAATATTATTCCATGTAAACTTTGTAAAGTACATTATATACAATATATGAAAAATATAAAAGATATTAATAATTATAATGATTTTAAGACATACGGCAAAGAATATTATTATAATCTTCATAAAGAAATTAATGAAGAAAAACAAATTACTACTATAAATTATGATGATTTACAAAATATATATGGAATTATAAAATATAATGATATGAATATTCTTGTTAAAGAATTAAATAATTTATATTTAAAATATTTAACTCTGCGTTATATTAAAATTATTGATTATAATGAATTTCAACGATCTTTAAGTATGTTACGTCATGTTATAGATATTTAACTACTGTTACCACTATTACATACAACTGGAACATTTACATTCGTATCATAGATGCTACTAGCTATTCCTAAAATATCAGCATTTCTTGCTCCACAGAGCTCAGCTAATTTATAAATTCCAACTCCTAGAGATCCAAAAATAACAGTAGTAAAAAAAGTTCCTAACAATGACTCACAGCCAGTTACATTATAACGTATTATAATTATAGCTAAATATACTATTGCTAAAACAATCATAGTCATTAAAGAACGAGATTTACGATTATCTATTTGACTTTGTTCTGCATTTGGTTGACTATTTAAATTATATATAATATATGCATTTGTAAATAAGAAACCAAAGAAAAAAGCAATATGTGCGATATATATACTAGGAACTCTAGATACTGGATTACTTGTTGAATACAATGAACAATTTTCAGAACCAATAATTGGTGAATTATTTTCAAATAAATCATATATAAAAGAAAATGGATATTCAAATACAAATTTTATAGATGGAAATATATTTTTCCAATTTGTAACTAATAAATATAGTAATGCTAAACCTATAATTCCAATTGCTATCATTCCAAATACACTAAATCCTAAAGTTGTAGCATCAGTCATTGTGCTTATCCTTATTAAGCCGGTAGATTATTTCTATAGATACATAATATTACAAGAATTACTAATGCTATACTAAAAAATACTATTGTACTTAGAAAATTTGACCATCCAAGAAATTTATTATGTATAAAAGATAATATTAAGAATACTAAAGGAACTAGAAATATTTGACTAACAGTAAGTAAATAATACGCTCTATTATTTATTGCTAATGTCATAAAAAATTCATAAAGAATAATTACAAATGGTAGACTCATAAAGAAATAAATAAAATTTTTTCTTATTATATTTATAATATTCATACTACTAAGAACATATATAAATTGGTTGTCCATCTGCGGTTTTACTTCGTAGTAAAGGTATGCCCATAAAGTTTACAGAATTTCTTCCAAATAAATGTGTATTCTGATAGACAATAGCAAAAGCAGTTACTGCTCCTAACACTAATGCTAAACCAATAGAACCAGCAGTATCACATTTTAAATATGTTCTTAATAAAGCATATGTCATTGTTAATAATCCTAAACATATTAATCCATAATTATATTGTTTTACATAAGATGTATCTAAAACATCTAATTCTTGTTTTATAGTTGCTAAACTTGTAGCAATATACGTAGAAGCAAATGAAACAACATACATTCCATATGATGGAAAATTAGCATGCGCCGAAGGTTTCGTGAAAATATTATCAAATGTATATTTGAATAAAGATGGTTTACATGTTATATTTTCTAATGAATTACCAAATAGAAAAGCACTTAGATGTTGATATCCATATAAAAAAACTAAACTTTCAAGAATAGAAAAAAAGAAAAGACTATGTTGTATAGATAAAGTTAAAACTCCAAATAAAAATGAACCAAATACTATTGAATCTGGTAATAAAAATAATGATTCTTTTATAATGTTAATGTCCATTAGTTCTCCCTATAATGCTTTAAGAAATCATTGTATAGATATATAGATAGAATGGGTATCCCATCATATTATAGATTTTTATGCCAAAAAAATAAAAAAACGATTATAAATGAATATAAGAAGACTGATAGAACAGTATTATGTCTTGATTTCAATTGTATTGTATATCATTGTTTAAGTAAAATTCCTTCATATGAAAATGATGAATTATATGAAACACTCTTAATTAAAGAAGTATGTAAATATGTAGAGCATATATGGCGTAGTGCTGGAAAGCCTGAAGAATTACTAATCGCCGTAGATGGTGTTGTTCCAATGGCAAAAATGAAACAACAACGTCTTCGTAGATTTAAATCAATATTTATGGAACCATATGAATTAGAAGCTGGAGTGAAAATAGCTGGACAGAAATCGTGGGATAAGAACTCTATTACGCCAGGAACTTTATTTATGAAAAAGTTAGATTCTGCTCTACAAGAATTATGTAATTCTCATTCTAAATGGACTTTGAGTGGATATCGTAATCCTGGCGAAGGAGAACATAAAGTAATGAATTTTATTAGGACATATAATAATTCAGCAACATTTTTAGTATATGGATTAGATGCTGATTTGATTCTATTGAGTATGTTAAATAGTTTTAATTATACTATATACTTGATGCGAGAAGTGATGGAATTTAATTCTGTAGTACTAGATACTTTTAATAAAGAACAATTTTTATATTTAGATATTGAAGAGTTAAAAAAGCAACTTTTTAAAAATCCAAAAAAAGAATATATTGAAGATTATATTATGATGATGAGTTTATTAGGGAATGATTTTGTTCCTCATAGTATTAGCCTAACAATTAAAGATGGAGGATATGTAATATTGTATAATTTATTAAGAAAATTTCATACTCAAAATAAATTTTTAGTAATTAATGGAAAAGTAAATTGGAACATTCTAAAAGAATTTATTGGAGAATTCTATCAATCTGAAGAATATTTAATTGCACAAATGTGTAAAAAAAAGAAACATAGTTTTGCTTATAAAGGAAAAACAGAATATGAGCAGAAAATGTCAAATGTCTATACATTACCTACAAAATGGTATGTAGAATCTGACATTTATGATGGAAATATGATTCAAGGTTGGCAAGAAACATATTATTCTAAATGGTTACATAATGATAAAGATAAAATTTTATTTGAATACTGTAAAGGATTACAATGGGTTCTTGATTATTATAATGGAAATGAAATAGAATTTGATTGGTATTATCCTTATATGTATCCACCATTATGGTGTGATTTATATAATTATATTGGAACTACAAATCATGATATAAGATATATTATAAATAAACCGATTGAACCAGAAGAGCAGCTTGCTTTGGTACTTCCAGTAACTAGTTATAACTTAATTACAAATCCAAAATATAAAAATTTTCCAAAAAAGTATCCTCATTTATTTCCAATTAAATTTGGAGTTCATAGTTTGGGTAAGAAATTTATTTATGAATGTGAATCAAATATTCCAATATTTTCTTCAAGATTTTTCCGTAAAATCTTATAGAACTTGTTTCTTATAGAACTTGTTGTTTTCCGTAAAATCATTTAAAAAACAACATCTTACAAGAAATAGATGGGTAATATAAATGGAACAGCAATATCTCCTTCCCATGTGAAAATTTATAATGATTTAAATGCTATTCAAAATCCGGCAACGAAAGTAAAAATGATTCAAACATTATTAGCGGGTCAAGAGTATGTTACAAGTGCTAAAAAAATGGGAATATATGCTGATTTACTTTCCTATGTAGCAAAATATAGTAATTATACAGCACCAATATCGCAACCTGTAACCAATAATCAAATAGTAACAACAAAACAAAAATCTCATACAGGGTCCTATAGAATTGAGAAAGTAAACTCAGAAGAAAAAGCAATTGGATATTTTCAAGCATGTTTAGAAGTTCTTGGTCTTCAAGAAGAAGTTGCTTTAACAGAAGAAACTTTGAAGAAAGCATATAAAAGAGCTACATTAAAAAATCATCCTGATAAAGGTGGTTCTGAGAAAGAATTTGAAAAAGTAACACGAGCCTATGCTTATTTAGGAGAGATTCTACGACGAATTCATGGAGGACGTTCTACGACAGTGAATGTTGATGCTCCAAATGTACTAAAAGATTCAAGATCCAAAGAATATGATTCTGTAAAGCATGTAGAGCCTATTAGGTTAAATCCTAAGAAACTTGATATGGATGCTTTCAATAAAATGTTTGAACAAACACGTATTCCGGACCCAGATGAAGATGGATATGGTGATTGGCTAGGAAAAGAAAAAGATGACACTAATAACCCTAAATTTAGTGGAAAATTCAATCGTGATGTATTCAATCAAATGTTTGAAGAAGATGCTAAAGATAATAATTCTAAAGCTAATTATATTATACATCAACCTCAATCAATGATTATGGCTCCAACTCTAGGTATTGAATTGGGGCGTGATAGACCAGAAAGTTACACAGCTGCTTATAATGCTGACTTAAATTTTACAGATTTGAAACAAGCATATACGACTGAAAATACATTTTCAAAACAAGTAGCACATGTTCGTGTAGATAATAGAAATTTTGAGAATTATAAGAATGAATATGGTAAAGCACCACCACCATTATCTAGTGAAGAAATGCAAAGAATTCAAGAAGGAGAAAAAATAATGGAACAAAAAGAAGCTCTAAGACAAAGAAGAGCTGCAGAAGAATTAATAAATTCTGATAAATACTTTGAACGTATGAAACAGCTTGTATTAACAGATAAAAGAAAAGGCTAAAGACTAAAGTCTGTATAAATATAAATGGTTTTATTTATAGATTCATTTTTATTTAATGGTGAACCGATTGTGAAGTTACGTTTAGAATATCTTTATAATTATGTTGATTATTTTTATATTGTAGAAAGTCTTTATACTTTTACTGGTAATGAAAAAGATAGTTATTATATTGATACATATAAATCATGGTTTGAACCATATTTAAATAAGATTAAATTTATAAAAATTAATACTTTATTAAATACATTACCGAATGATACTTTTATTGATAATATTAAAAAATGTTTTCATGAAGAAAAACTTCAAAGGAATTATATAAGAAATATATTATTAAATGATTTTGATGGAAAAGACTTTATACTGGCTCTATGTGATGTAGATGAAATATATGATATTTCTGAATTAAAAGATATATTATTTAATTCTTTACAAGATAAAGTAATTTTATTAACAATGAAAATGTATTTTTATAACTTTAACTTTTTCTTACATGATCATTGGGAAATGGCATATTTAATAAGTTCTACTATGTTAAGAATCGAAAACTATAAAGATTTAGATTATATTCGAGTATATAAATTGGGTAGCGATACAATACGGCGAAACTGTGGATGGCATTTTACATATTTTATGAGTCCAGAAGATATTCAAAGAAAAATAAAAAGTTTTTCTCATTCCGATATTAATCGTTATCCATTTAATGATATTGATTATCTTAGATTTGTAGTTTCAAAAGGTATTGATTATCAACAAAGAAATGATCATATTTTACAGAATATACCAATTGAAAATGAATTTCATAAATATCCACAATTATTTAGAAAATATTCTATTTAGAAAATATTATAATAGTTAGATGGCAGCACCTTATATAATTGTTCTAGCTGTTCTAGCATTAACGGCAGTAACCGCTGGTGTAGTATATAGTAAAAATATTATAGAAGAAAATGCATTTCAAAGTAGAGATTTAACTAAACACGGTATTGATAATACAACTTTATGGTTATACTATGACCAAAGTGATGTAAATAGTCGTTGGTGGGCAGACTTCGGTGCTCGTTCATCAAGAGTTCTTAATACACCATATTTAAATTTATGTTATGAATCTATTGTTATGAAAAATGGAAAAACATATAATGTAAAGATATTAGCTGGATTGTCTGATGTAGCTATTCTTCTAGGTGGATGGCAAGAACTTCCAAAACCTTTGCAAAATCCTATAGCACCTGTTGGAGAAGCTGAGTTAAATTATATCCGCGCTACGATTCTAAGAAGATTTGGAGGACTCTGGGTAAATCCAAGTGTAATTTGTGTAAATAGTTTCCCAGATTTTACAGATTCAGAAAAACCTATTTTTACTGGAACTGATAAAGATGAAAATTATAGCGATAAGTCTGGAACTCCCGCACCTGGAGTTGATGTTATGTATAGCTCTGGACCCGATGATGAAACTTTTGTTTTCTTAGAAAATCTTGCTCGACAACGTATTGAAAAACAAGAAGGTGGCAAACAATTTAGAAAAGATATTAAATGGGATATTCGTCAAGCCATGAGTATGTTTGATTGCGACTATATACCAAGCTTAGAATTTGCTCGTAAATCAAATGGACGTAGAATTCAATTAGAAGATTTATTATCAAAAGAATTTATTCCAGTGAATTCAAATGCTTGTTATATACCATTAGACTGGGAGGAGTTACAAAATCGTAGAAATTTTGGTTGGTTCTTACGATTATCTGAAGAACAAATACTCGAAAGTAATTTATATGTTTCTACATTGTTTAAAAATTCATAACATATTCACCAGAAGTATCTAACGGAACATATTTCTGAAAAATCTGATAGGTTGTTACTTTATTAGAATTTATAACTTTTTCTTGTGCTAATAAATCATAATCAATAGCACGTAATAAATGACGTAAAATTGTTATTTGTTTTGAAGTATTCAAATCATATAAGAATTTCTTTGCTTTACAAGGAATATAATATGGTTCTATCCATGTTACAATTTCTTCAAATTTATCTAAAGAAATATCATTTTTTGTGAATATTTTTCTATCATGTAATCCAATAAAATGTAATGATATTAATATTTCTTCTACAAATTCCTTTGTTGGCTTCTTACGAAACATTATACCCCCCCCTCTACTTATACTAACATTAATCGTAGCATATCAAACGAATGAGTTTTTCCTTGAGCAAATTGTATCCATCCTTTCATAATAATATAATATAAATGTTGACTTGTTTTAGGTTTTAATATACCAATTTGTTTTATATTTGTATTTAATTCATATAAAAAATCTTCATAACTAATTCCCGTAGACCAAATTTTAAAGAATAATTTAATAATTTGTTCCTTATTATTCTTTATTAAATTTTGTATCATATGTATTGTTATATTATAACTTGGAGAACCAAATAATAAATTTATATCTTCAATATTAATAATATCTTTATGAATATAATATTTTTGAAGAATATTTATATAATTTTCAATTTGTGAAGGTGTTTGTGTTATTGTTAATAAAAATGTTATTCCTTCTAAAGAAATTTTAAACTTAGCATTTATATGTTCTAAATAATAATTTAAAAAATCATATGTGGAAATTGTTTCAAGTTCTAAATGTAAACATCTTGATTTTAATGGTGCTATTAAATCACTTGAATATCTACTACAAAAAAAAAATCTTGTTGTATGAGCATGTGTTTCCATTGGTCTACGAAGTGCTTGTTGAGAAATAATAGGAAGACTATCAGCATCATCCACAAGAATCCATCTATATAAACCAGGTTTTGCAGATGTATGATGAACAAATTCTGCTACATTTTGCCTTATACAATGAATACCTCTATCTTTTTCAGATGATAAATTCATAACCCAGTCATTTGGATAGTTTCCATTTATATCCTTTATATTATGCTTTTCATAATATGCTTTTATAAATTCTTTCATGATTGTTGTTTTTCCAGCACCATATGTTGATGTAATAAATATATGAGATATTTTATCTTCTTCAAGTATTCTATTTAAAATTCCTTCAGTTTCACTTTGCCCAATTAATTTGGTTTTAAAAACCATTTTCCTATGTAGATTCTGGTTGAATGCTTAAACCATTTTTATCTTTCTACTAAAGAAAATGAACGCATTCGCATCCACATCCTCAGAGAATTTATATGAAATTCTTGGAGTTTCAAAAGATGCTGATGATAATGAAATTAAAAAGCAATATAGAAAACTCTGTTTAACACATCATCCTGATAAAGGTGGAAAAGCAGAAGAATTCCAAAAAATTCAAAAAGCATATGAAACTCTAAGTGATTCTCAAAAACGTAAAATGTATGATATGACTGGTTCAACAGATGAACAACAAGGGGTTTCTGATGGAGGAATGGGTGTTGATTTAGGAAGTATATTTTCAAATATGTTTGGTGGTATGGGAGGAATGCCTTTCAACCCTTTTGACCAAGTCCCTGGAATGCCAGGAAGACAGAAACGTCATAAGCCTCAGCCAAAAACTCATGAAATACCCGTAAGTTTATACGATTTTTATTATGGTAAACAAGTAAAGATTCAATTTGAAAGACAGAAGTTTTGTAACGGTTGTAAAGGTGAAGGATTTAATAGCTTTAAATCATGTAGTCCTTGTAATGGTTCTGGTGTTGTCCAACAAGTGATGATGGTTGGACCGGGTATGCATGCAGTTAGTCGAGGACCTTGTGAATCATGTAAAGGTAAAGGAAAAATGGGTACTGGAAAATGTGAAGAATGTAAAGGGAAAAAATTCTTTAATCAAGAGAAAGTTCTTGACATTTCAATCAAACCTGGTATGAAAAAAGGAGAAAGTTTATTATTTGAAAAAGAATGTAGTGATGATCCCAATTATATGGAACCGGGTGATGTTCATATATTTTTTACAGAAGCTGATGAAAACTTAGATATATCACGTAAAGATAATGATTTGTATGGAAGTTGCTATATCACATTAAAAGAAAGTCTTCTCGGAACATCATATATTTTTAAGAATCATCCAAAATATAAAACAGAAAATGGGTTTGAAGTAAAGATTCCTAAAGGAACTATGAATGAAGAAGTTGTTACTATTATGAATGAAGGGATGCCAAAACGAAATAGCAATGGTTTTGGCAACTTTCAATTAAAAGTTAATATTATTGTCAGTGAAGAAGAAAAGAAAATTCTAGAAGAACATGAAGAAGAAATTAAAAAGTTATTCAATTAAGGAAATTATCTTATTTGAGTGGATCAAAGCTTGTAGGATTCTCCGCTAACTTCCATTCGGGATTCATACCCATAACAGCTTGTTTCTCCATGTCAACAGGTAATAAGAGTGTAGGAGCATCTACTGGAGATGAGCCACCACTCCAGCATCTGCGAGACTTACGCTGTGCGCCATTCTTGCGAGACTTACGCTGTGCTCCATTCTTGCGAGACTTCTTAGAACGTCTTCTTCTCCGCGCGCCACCACCTTGGTCTTTCATACCAGCAATTTCTTGAAAAGAAGCAAGTGTGCCACCAGTGCGAGCAGATTCAACAAGATTGCTATCTAAAACACCAGTATATCCAACCTCAGCAACACCACCAGATTGTGTGAATGTTGGTGGTTGTACACGAGCCTCTGCATATGCCGCTGGGGTTAATAAATCATAGTTTTTTTGTGAAGGCATATAATCAGCAACTCCTCCATGTTGATTGGCATGCTGTGAAAGATATTCTTGGCCTTGTAAAGTATTGACCTTGTAAGGTAAATTCATTGATGAATTACCTACATTGGAACCTTGGCTCTGCCCACCACGCATATGTGAGCGTCTAGTATTATTACGTCTGGTTCCCTTGCGATGTGTTTTACGTTTCATATGAGTCTTACGATGTCTTTTAGCCATTCTATATTATATATAGAAAAAAGGTCTTATTTAATCATCAAGATTTTCCCGTAGAGCCTTGGCGTCAATACGACGTTTCTGAACCTTCCCAGAAACAATATAGATAGAATTCTCAGTTAAGATAATAAAATCTTCTTGAACCTTGTAAATCTTCTGAATAAGAGATGTAAACTCTTCTTTTGACTTAATAAGCATCTTCTCCTTTGTTTCCGTATCCTCACCCATATACGCAGAACCATTTGCGGTATCAACATAGTAGTCAAGCATGATTGGTTTATCCTGCTGTATACCAATGCGTGCCGAATGTGTTAATGCTTGTGCCGAAGGAACAATTTCTTGTGTTTGCGCATTAGATGTTGGTGTGGCCATTCTACTTCTATGGGAAAACCGGAAAGACATTTTCTGGATTTACCGCAGTTATTGAAAACTCTTCACTTTCATGTGGCATTTCAAACCTTTTACGATATGTATAAAATGCTATTACCGGTATTTTTGGTCCTCCAGATAATGCCCTTTGTTTATTCCATTCCATAGATTCATCAATTGATGTTTGAACCCAAAAGACTCTGACTGGTAAACTATACTCTTTAGCAAAATCAATAAATGCTTTTCTTCGCTCTTTAGTTCCACCAGTAGAATCAAATACAATTGATTGTTTATCTATATGAGCTTTCGCATCTTTTATCATTTTTGGAACAGTTTTTAGAATATCACCATTTACAATATGATATCCCTGTAATGTTTTAGCAATAGTTGATTTTCCAGAAGCTGGATAACCAACCATTATAACTACTTCTTTTTCTAAT
>Ga0007854_10001276_pt1 | contig 16163 bp, 10 predicted proteins | sample CryBogCBH12Aug08_FD_60382 | JGI IMG/M metagenome (GOLD analysis project Ga0007854, IMG submission 60382) | Freshwater microbial communities from Crystal Bog, Wisconsin, USA - CBH12Aug08 | ecosystem: Environmental > Aquatic > Freshwater > Lake | place: Crystal Bog, Wisconsin, USA | collected...
CTTATTGTTTTAACAATAGTTTTTATATCTTTAAATTTGTTTTTATATCTTTAAATTTGTTTTATTGGTAGTTTGTTAGAACCTTTTTTTAAATTAAAATTTATTTTAATTTAAAAAAAGGTTCTAACAAACTACCAATAAAACAAATTTAAAGATATAAAAACAAATTTAAAGATATAAAAACTATTGTTAAAACAATAAGAAAATAATAAAAAGTATTATAGTATTTTTCTTGTATATATTGGCCTCAAATTGTATAAGTCTTTAAAAACTTAACTAACATATCAAACATATGGAGATTGTTGGATTCGAACCAACGATAGTTTCCTATACGATTTACAGTCGTACGCCTTAACCACTCAGCAAAATCTCCTCTAATATTATAAAAATAAAAATAAAATATACAAAAACACAGAAAATGATAAAAATTTATAATATAAATATTCAAAACTAAACAAATTATAAAAAATTTTTATTTGTTTATATTTTAAGGAATTTAAACTTGTTATAGCGAAATTTATATAATTATGTAATTTAATTTTAAAGATTCTAATATTTACATAAAAAAACATATTTAATTTAGATTGTATATACGGTGTATCTGTTGTATTGTTTCAGTAAGAGAATAGTGACCTAAAAACCCCAAATTACCAAAATATTGAATAATATGATTAAATTAATCCAGAAAATGACGACAAAAATTTCTTTTTTTTAAAATTACGAACTATAGGCCCAAATATTTCTTTGCCTTCTGGTGTTAATCTTTTTTTTAAAAGTATTACACTATTGTAATAAAACCTAATGTTTGTACCATCACAAACACTTAAATTTTTTTTTGTACGTATTATTATAGCTTTTCTTTTTGTCTTTTTTGTTAAAACATTGTCAGGTTTTGTTTTTCTTATACTTACTTTTATATAATCACCAAATTTAGAAAAATTTCTGGAAAAACCTTTATAGAGATGAAATGTGTTAACAGATAGAACACCACACTTGTCAGCAGGTACCAATATAGTAGATTTTTGAATCATTACTTTTTTTTAAAAACTTTCAACGACGATTTGGTGTTTCCTTGTTTTATAAGGTTCTGTCTCCTCAAAAAAAAAAAACTAGAAAAATCCAAAAAAAAATTAAAAACAGTTAAGTAGTTGTTGTAGTTTTGAACTCTTACATTCTTAGACATTTGGTACAAATTTACACAAAGAACACTACCAACTAACAACAAAAACCCAACAAATATAAACTCAATAACATTTATAAAATAGTAAACAATAGCAAAACCAAAAAGATCATTAAGTACAGTATTGGTAAAAGCCTCATAATAATTATCCAATAAACCGTAAAAACTAATATTTATTGTATTGTCCGCTTCTAAATCAGAATAACCACCAATAAAAAAAAAAAGAGAGAGGGGCGACAAATACAGAATGCTGTATGTTTGGTTATATGTATATACATAAGTTCCTTTAATATTTAAAAAAAACAATAGAAGTAAAAATACAAATAAAACACTGCACTCAACAAGTCATAAAAATGCTGTAAAAAACTCTAACTGAAAAATAGCTAAATAAACACCCATTAAAAAAAAATTTATAAAAGTATATAACAAAACATAATATATATTTTTATAAAAATAGGTATAAAAAAATGTACATAAAATAAAAAATTGTATAAAAAATATATCATCTCAAAAACTTAGTCAAGGTCATCAGTAAGATATAATTAATTTAGTATTAAATAAAAAATTAAATAAAAAATCCAAAATAAATTAATAAGTAAAATACTCTAGAAAAATTTAAAAATAGGTGTAAAAAAATAAAATAAATTAGGCAATTCTCAACCACCTAAAAAAAAAATTACAACAGTCATAGAAAAAAAAAATAAATGAAAATACTCACCCAAATAGTATAAACCAAAATGAAACCCACCCAACTCTGTAGAATACCCGGTAATAAGTTCTGATTCGGCTTCTGCTAAATCAAAAGGCGCTCTATTAACCTCTAATAAAAAAGTAATGGTTATCACACCAGTTAATCCAAAATATAAAAATAAAAACCAAACAGTTTCTTGAAAAAGAACAAAAACTGTAAAGTTAAAAGATTCTGTAATCACTACAAGATTCAAAATTAAAAGCCCTAAAAAAATCTCTAAATTTAAAACCAAAAGTACTGTTCTGATAGAAGCTAGCATTGCGTATTTATTACGACTAAAAAATCCAGTCAAAATAATACAAAAACTAAAAATTATAGACAGTAAGGACGCATAAACAGTATTATACTCAATATCAAAAATACTTAAACTTGGACCTCAAACAGAATTTATTCAAAATGAATAACAAATTGCTAAAGCAAATGAAGGTATTAATACAAATCAAAATTTATTAGACTCATAAGGTATTAATATACCTTTTACAAAAAGTTTTAAAGCGTCTGCAATGTATTGTAAACGACCTTTATAACCAACGTAATTTGGTCCAACCCTACGTTGAAGTAAACTCAAAAACTTTCTCTCGATAAGTGTTAAAGATGCTATAATTAAAGTAACTAAAAGCATCAAAACAATATTATACAACAATATAAATATTAATCCAAATATACCCATAAACTACAATAAATTTTTATTTTTTAAAAACCTCATACTCGTTAAAATAATGTTGTGTTAAAAATGATCTAACCTTAAAATTAGGTAAAACTGTTAACTGTTTATTAACTAATTGTAGATACCTAATTTTAAATATATAGTACTGTACTCTTTTGTGTCATCTAGGTAAACCTAATGTACTATATATAACAACTCTTCTCTCAATATGAGAATCTAAAAGCATAAAAAAGAAAAAAATACAACCAACTAAGGTAATCATATGACCTGTACTAGCCATACTATGTCACCCCATAAAAACAGCCGGATAATCATGTATTCTTCTAGGCATACCAGAAAAACCTAACCAAAACATAGGTATAAATGTTAATCAAATACCACCACTGTAGTATATTAAATGCATGTAAGCAAAAAATCTAGAATACTTTATTCCAAAAAATGCACCAAAATAGTAATAAAAACCGGTAAAACTTCCAGTCATAACTACACCAGACAACATTAAATGAAAATGACCAATAACAAAAAAAGTATCATGCATAGAAATATTTAACGCAACATGTGATAATCACATTCCTGTGAACCCACCAACTAAGAAAACCAACATGTAAGCAACAGATCACGCTAACACAACATCAACTTTTAAAGCACCGTTAATAAGTGTTAATGTTCAATTAACTACCTTAATGGTAGCTGGTAAGGAAATCATAATTGTAATAGTACTATAAAGTGATCTACTTCTGTGATCCAATCCAACCAAATACATATGATGACCCCAAACAACAAACCCCATGTACGCCATAACGTAAATAGCTCAAATTAAATGATGTTTAGATGCAACTCTTCTGGTATTTAAATACGGTAAAGTCATATTAATAATACCAAAAGTAGGGATAATTAAAATATAAACTTCTGGATGACCAAAAAATCAAAAAAGATGTTGGAACAATACAGTATCACCGCCATAAACAAATTCAAAAAACGTAGTTTGTCAATGCCTATCCATTAATAACATAAACATAGAAGCACCTAATACTGGAGTAACTATAGCAAGCATCCTTAATGTAAGTAAAATAGAAATTGTAATAAAAGGTAATAAAACTCTTCTATTTCTTAAACCTGGCATAGCTAAAGTTCTTCTAGTTATTAATAAATTAGTAAATGATATAGTTGTACTAACACCAGCTAAAATAACAGCAACAATTAATAAATCTTGGCTACCTATTTTAGTAAATTTAGTGTTACAAGAAAACGGTGTGATAAATGTTCACCCAGCTGTTACGGCTGTTCTATCAGAACACTTAGTTACGTAAACTTTTTTACGTCTTTGGTTAGAAAGTCTAATCACTGTATACCAAAACGTCTCTGGGTAATTAACAACATTATTTCAAAAAAAAGTCTTAAAAGAACCAGGTGTTAAAGATGTATAACCATCGATTGCAGGTGTTTTAGATTTAAATGGTATTAAATGTTCCTCATTGTTAAATTTACGGAACGAAGAAAAACTCAAAATACTGTCGTTATAGTCAGTAATAGCATCTCTTTTGTGATTCTTATCTAAAAGAGGATAATAAGAGGATGTTTTGTCATAATATTTTCAAAACTGTTGTCTTAAAATTGCGGTTTTAGCAACTAGCAAATAAGCAAAAGGTTGTATTCAAAAACCAATACTGTTTAATCTTGGGTATGCAACATCTTTAGATCCAACATGATAAGGTATTAAAAAATTGGCGAAGCCACCAAAAAGAATAGGTACAACCACAAAAAAAACCATAATTAATCCGTGTGCTGTAATTACTTGTAAATATCTAGTAGAATCACCTTTAAAAAAGGGGCTACCGGGGAAAGCTAATTCTAACCTGATCATTGTTGCTAATGCAGCACCAGACATAGCTGTTCATAAACTAAAAATAAAATAATTTATAGCAATTCTTTTATGATTTATAGTATAAACATATTTTTTTAAAATATATTTTCTTCTATCATTTACTTGGGTAAAAAGAATTTTAAACTTCTCTAAAAAAAGGTTAGGTTTTGCTAAAAAATTAACGAAACCAGAAAAATAAAATAAAAAGTCAAAAAAACTATTTTTTAAATCCAAACACACAAAATTTAATCTAGAAAGCACTTTAATAATAAATATATCATAAAAAAAATCTAAATAAAACAATAAAACAGAAGTATTTAATATCAAACAATTTATATAAATCACCCAATAGAAATAAACATATGTTGTTAAATACAAATAACCGAATTTTAAAAAAAAAACATAATTTGTAAAAAATATACATATATATATACATATATAAATACAGTATATATGGTAGTTTATTAAAAAATATAAAGCATTTTCATAAAACAAAAACAAAATAAACAAAAATGTAATTAAATAAAACATAAAAACATAACAATTAGTAAATAGATCTAATAAACAGATCTCTTATATTGTGTTTTCTAAACTGTGTATTTCCAACATTACTAGAAGATTCAAATCAATAGTAAAATGGTGTATTTTTAAAATAAACAGAAAATCTATCATAAAATGTTACCATATCCAATAAACCTCAAAAATATAATTTTATATCATTAAAAAATACAAAAACTCCCAATTTTCTATTATTAACAAAAAATCAAAAATAAGGCATATCTAACGTTTTTCTAGCACAAAATTTAAGCCAAGGATACATATACAACCAACCTAAAAAATAAATTAATAAAAAATTTTGTAAATTAGCTGCTAAAAGTGGGTATCTGAATCTTGTAGATTCAAAACCACGTAACAAAAAAAAAACTCAAAAAACTACAGCGAAAACTACGTGTCAAAATTTAGCTATTAAACCAATAGTAACATAATGATTAACTATCCTAGTTCTTTTAAACTCCAACTCGAGATTCCAAAGATGTTCTGAAAAATCATAAACCCAATTTGAAGTACCATAACAATTTAACAGGTGGAAAAGTTGGTAAAATTCTAACCAAGCTACATAAAGAAGTATAACTGTTATAAACAACGCAATATTGTTTGTTTTTGTAAAAGTGTTTCATTTAATAGATAATAAAAACATATAAGTCAAAATCACTAAAAGTGATGACAATATAATTTTAACCAAAAAATAACGTCAAGAAAACAAGTGTGTTTTAAAAACTTGTATATTATCATATACGTAAACAGGTTCTTGGTTAGCATTTAAAATTAAATAAACAAAAACAGAAATAAGAAACCCCTCAAGAAGTCAAAAAACCATAAGTGATCTTCTTCAAAATCTTTGAATGGCACTTGTATAAAGCCTGTATTGGTATTTTTTAATAAAAAATACAAAACCAGAAATAAATAAATAAAACATATTAGCTAGTAAGATATAACCAAAAAAAATTTTTGAAAATGGTAAAGATCTTAAAAAAAAGGAATAGTAAATAAATAATAAAGATATACATAAAGGTAATATTCAAAATCTTAGGTGTTTTCACATAGAACGTATACCATATAAAAACAACTGTGTACTAGATAATAAATTTTCTTGGTTATTAAACAAAAAAAAGGAATTATTATTTAACTGTTGTACTTTAGCAGCTATTTGTGTTGTGTTTTTTGTTTTTTTTTTAAAATTTAGATACGTTGAATAAAAATAAACACAAAGTATATCCAACAAATGTATCGAAGTATTACAAGAAAATAACTGTTTTTCTCAGTCAGTATTAATAACATTTACATCAGTTTTTTGAGAATCTAACTTTGTTATTTTTAACAAAATAAAAAATCAATTTAAAAAAAGTAATAATAAATTTTTTATTTGTTGGTTTTGTTCAAAAATTTTGTGTAGGAATGTAGGTATTTTACAACATAATAATCACATCAGTGGAGCTAAACAAAGGAAGTGGGATTCGAACCCACAACAACGGTTTTGAAGACCGTAATTTTACCATTAAACTATTCCTTTTAAGAAAAAAAGTTCTTTAAAACTAAAAAACTTCATTTAAAAAAATCAAAAAATTTATTTAAAAGTGTTGTAGGCTCATAAAGTCTATATTTTATAATTTTTGGTAAAAAAAATGAACCTAAAAATGAAATAAACAATCACCACAAATAAGTAAAATTAAAAGAAAATTGGTAAAACCAATAATATAATCCAAAAATACAAACTACACTAAGATACATACACATGTATACACCGGTTCTATAGTTTTGACGGCACCTCGAATATCTACCTTTGTTATAAACCTTGTTTTTTCTTAAATACTGAAACTCAAAATTATTTTCATGTTTTGTTGATATAAATTTAACAACACTAGAAGAAGAAAAATTAGGAGAAACCAACAAAGGTTTATTTAAACTTACAGTAGGTTTATTTAAACTTACAGTATTTGATTTTAAAATAAAAAAGTTATTTAAAAGTTTTAAAAACCCCAATTTACTATAACCAAAGAGTTTAGTTTTAGCACCGGATAAAAAAAATGTTTCATATGTTTCATCTGTTTTAGGTCTTTTTAAGTTTTTAAACTTTTTTCAAAAAAAATCCATTTGTGTTTTTACCTTATTTAAATTTAAAGATATAAAAACTGTTGTTTGGTTACTTGTTGTTGAATTACTTACAAATAAAACATTCTGTGTTTTAAAAAACAACAACAAACCTAAAAATAATTTAGTTGTTGTAATGTTATTAAAAATTTTAAGCTCATTATTCACATAAACACAAAATAAAGTAAAGTTTGTATTTTTTAATCCATATTTACAAAACAGTTTATATAAAATAGATAATTCAGAAATTGTTAAATTGTTGTGGTGTTTTGTGTTTTTAGAAAAAAAATTTGAAATTGTAGTATTTTGAAACATGATATAACATAATTATTAACGGAAATTTAATAAAATTAAAAAATTAGAAGATGTGTAATTAGAAGACCTTAATTTTAAAAATACTTCTGTGTATGTTCTTAACCTAAAACTGTTAACACCCATAGAATTCCTTCTATTAAAAAATTGTGTTGGTCATACCAACTCTACTAAAGAACTTAATAAAACCAATTTTAAAAAAGAATATAACATCAGCACAACAAAAACATCTTCAAGAAAACTATACAAATAAATATCAAATTTACCGGAAAATAACAACTCAAACATTAAAAATAACTATAATATAATAATATAATAATATACTCCACCAACAGGTTCCCCTACCAGTACCTTGTGTCAACTTCACTCAAATCACTAATAAGCCTATCAATAAATAATTTAAAAAGGGAATTTAATAAAAATATATTTTCCAAACCTATTAATTTTTCGAGCGTGATGGGCGGTGTGTGCAAAATTTGACTATTGATTCACCGTAACATGCTCTTTACGATTACTAACGATTTCGACTTCATATTCTCGAATTTCAGAGAACAATCCGGACTAAGATAATTTTTAGAGGTTAGCTTCAAATTACTTTTTAGCAACTCTTTGTTTTTACCATTGTAACACGTGTGTAGCCCAACATACAAGGATCATAAGGACTTGACTTCAGTCATATAAATAAAAAAGCAAGCAAAATTTATTTATAGAGTTGCGTTCGTAAATAAAACTAAATTTTACATCTTACGACACGAACTGACGACAGCCATGCAATACCAAATGTCGTTATTATTAATAAATATAAATTATATAATAAAACACTTAAGATGTTGGTAAGGTTTTGCGTGGATTATCGCATTAAACCACATATTCCACCGTTCGAACAAATTCCCGCCAATTTTGTTGAGTTTCAATCTTGCGATTGTACTACCCAGGTGAAGTAATTTCGTTAGATTTTTTACAAAATTGTAAAAATATACTTATATTTTACAGTATAGACTAGTAGGGTCTCAAATCCTATTTATTACCTATACTTTCATGCATTAGTGTCAGTTTTTTATAAAAAATTGCCTTTGCCTTTAGAAGTAATTTTAAACTGTATGTATTTTATCACTAATTTAAAATTTCTATTTTTTTCTAAAAAACTCTACTATATATTAATAATTACAAATTAAATCAACTTTTATAGTTTGTAATTATTAATATAAGAACCTACGCATCCTATACACCCAATCAATACGAACAACGCTTGTTACTCATGTATTACCGCGGCTGCTGGCACATGTATTGGCCATAACTTCTCTTCAATTATAATAACATTATTTTAAATTACGAACAGATTTTACAGTATAAACCTTCATCATCTCCACTAATTTGCTGGGTCATACGTCAGTACATTGCCCAAAATTCCTCACTGCTGCCTGTGGTGGGGTTGTTTTCATACCCCATGTGGCTGATAGACCTATAAGATCAACTAAGCATCATAGACTTGTAAAGTATACAAATATCTAATACTATTTGTAGTTTTTAAAAAACGTAAAATACTAAAATAAAACACAAATAATTAAACTAAAATAAAACACAAATAATTAAACTAAAATAAAACACAAATAATTAAACTAAAATAAAATAACTATACTTTTTTTTAAAGAATTTTTTATAAAACATACAAAAATTACTCACCATTACGCTAAATAGATTTTTCTATTTTTAACTTGCATGTGTTAGGCATTTAGTTAGCGTTCGTTCCAAGCTAAAATCACACTCAAAATAAAAAAATGTTGTCATCCTACATAAAACAAATAAAACAAAACGTTATCAAGAGAATTTTCTTGTAAAATATTTATTTACAGGTAGATTTAACTTACCTTTATCAGAAGGAAATAAAAATTTTGGTAATCCAAATGTATGTCACCACACTAAAAAATGTTCAAATGGTAATGCACATATTCTAACCGGCATATGGTGGTGGTATCTACCACAAATTTCAGCACATTGTCCATAATATAACCCAACATTATCAATATAAAGTGTATGGTGTGTTGCTCTACCAGGTAAACAATCCATTTTTAAACCTAATCCTGGTATGTGTCAAGAATGTACAAGATCAAAGGAGTTAGTTATCACGGTGATGTTTACGTGTGCAGGTAATACTAAAACTCTCCTGGATCTTAATAACCTATTTCATCCAGCAACTCTAGTTGTTTCTGATCTTGCTTTTGCTTTTTTAACTATTCTGTATTGTCTTGTTGGGTTACCAAAATTTTCTTCAATAATAGACATATCCTTTAAAAAAGGATTTCCGGAGTATGTTTGGTTTTTTTGTAAATCTTTATCGTAAAATACTTGAGTTTTTTTACCTATATTTGTCCTTTGGTTGTATCTTTTTTGTTTAAATGTTAAATAGACAGTAGGTCTAACAGGTTTGTTTGCAAGGGTTGTGGATTGCTCATTAAATCTAAATCTTAAAATTTCAACGTTGTTATCAACAGAAGAGTTTTTAAAAAAAAAATCGCTATTTGGGTTTTTTAAAATTCTTATTGGTGTTGTTTTACCAGAACTTCTTTTTACTGTTCTTGTTTCATCATCTAAATCAGGATGTTGTATAGCATTTTTTAAAAAATTGTGATTATTCAAAATAGAATTTTTAAAAAAGTTGTTTAAACCCTCGTTATCATTTTGATTTCAAGTTTGGTTTATATCAATAAAATTGCTTAAATTTGGTTTAGCTTTTTTTTCTGTCACGTTTTGGGTTTTTTTAAAAAAATGTTGTTTAAATATGTTATCGTCAGATAAAGAAAAAAATAAAAAATCTTTACCGTACGGTTGGTTTTTAGAGGATTCTACTAAATTTGCTTTTTTAGAACGCAGAGAATTTAATAACATAACGTCTGTGTTTGTAAATAAAGTACTATTTTGTAGTTTACTGTTACCACTAGTAAAATTTAAAATAAATAATCCTTTATTATCTAACGAATTTTTATAAAATGTTGTATTGGCGTTTTTTAAAAATTCATTTTTATAAACTTCTACAGGTGTAGAAATATTAAACTTATTTTTTTTTATAGCTTTTTTACCAAGTTCTGATCAAAAATCTTTAGATCAGCTATTGTAGGCTCTCATTTGCATTATATGCAAATAATCCTCCGCAGTTTGTAAATCACCAAATGTTGCAAATTGTCATTTATTTCTACCAATATTCCTTGGAGCTGAGAAAATATCAGCTATATTTCTTAAATCAAGTTTATAAACCCAGTACCATTGTTTTGCTCTTACTCTTAACGTAAATAAACTAGATTCACTTTGTCACTCCACCAATTTTAAAATAAAATTAGAATTCAATAAAATGTTTATACACCAACCAACGGGTATAATACAAGCTAAAAGATCACCTCATTTACCGTGAGGTCTTAAAGTTGATGCTATTCTAGGATTGAATTTTAGTGTTCTGTATCTAAATGTTCTAGCTACAAGTAAATAATACAATGCTCATAAAAATGTAAATCAAAATCACCACCAATATTGTCATTGAGTCAAGTGTATTAAGACATCTGCTTTATTATTAGAAAAACTCATATTGAAATTTTGTATATAAGACACCTCTGTTAAAATATTTCCCCACATATATATAAATATACAACATAAATATTAAAGTAGATTAAAAAACATGAATAGATTTAGAAAAAATAATAAATAAGATGAAAACAATAAAAATAAGATATGTGGTCTTTGTATTTTACGATATTTGGAAAAATACAAAGACAATAATATGAAGATAACAGTTAAATTTATATAAGAAAAATTAAATAAATATCCACCATATGCACTTGTAATAGAGTAGTAATTTGTTAAAATTGTAGTATTCATAAAATCACTAAATATAAAATTACTAAATATAAAATATTTAAACATAAAATACGTTATTATAAAAGAAGAAGAAAATAACAATAAGATGGATATTGTTGCTGCTAATGACGTATTTGTATAAAAACTAGAGTTGTAGTTAGGCCTATTTAAATTCAAATACAGATTTTTATTGCCTTTTTTGAAATCACAAAACGTATAATTTATTATTCTAAATGAATAAAATAAACCAGCAAATGCGCCAATTAATGAGTGAAACATAACAAAATAATAAATGTACATGTGTGTATCTAAACTTACAAGAAGTAGGTGTTTTATAAAAAATCCAAAAGTAAACGGGAGACCTGCTAAATTTAACAGACCGATGGTTGCACAAAAATACTCAAAAGGTAAGTATTTTAATAAACCTCCCATTCTTCTAGTATCTTGGTATCCTCTAGCTATACGTAACACATTACCTACACACATAAAAACACCAGCTTTAAAAAAACCATGTACATATAAATATAATATTGTAAACTCATTCATTTCTGTTGCACAAAGAACCATTAAAAATCCACAATGGCTAATTGTTGAATAAGCTAATGTTTTTTTTATATCTGATTGTGCTATGGCACATATACCACCATACGCAGCAGTAAGTGAACCTACAACAGGTATAATAAGTTTACTGTATTCAGTAGCATCAAAAATAAAATTAAAACGTAAAATTAAATAAACACCAGCAGAGACTAAAGTTGCCGAGTGGATTAAAGATGATGCTGGTACCGGGGCTTCCATAGAATCTGGTAATCAAGCATGACCACCAAACTGCGCTGATTTAATAAATGCAGCACCAATTAATAAAAACGCTATAAATTCTAAATACGAAATAGAAGTACCAAATATATATATAGTTAATGCTTCATACTTAAACACTTGGTTGTTTAATGATAAAATATCAAATGTGTAATATACGCTGTAGGTCGCAACTAAAAATATAAACATAAAAAAATCACTAATTTTATTAAAAGTAAAGGCTTTAAATGCTGATTTTAATGTAGCTGTTTTTGTAGTTCAAAAATTAATCAAACAAAACGATGTGAATCCTATAAGCTCCCACCCTAAAAAAAGCATAATTGTATTGCCAGAAGCAACTAAAAAAATCATACTAATAACAAAGGAAAGTAAAAACAATAAAAATCTATCAACTAGAGGTTCATACCTAAAATATGAAAATGCGTAAATAAAAACAAAAAATGCAATTGTTGTTGTCAATAAAATAAAACTAAAAGAAATACTATCTATTAAAAAATAATAATCTATTTTAACATTTAAACTTAAAAAAACTCAGTTGCACAATTTTATTAAATATATTTTTTGATCTACAAACACCGATTTAGCACACAAAAGAAGAGAAACCCAAAATAAAAAAAGTGATATAAAATTTAATTGAAATATACCATAAAGACCTAAATACGAGAAAAAAAATCAACTAAATACAACAGTTGTGAAAAAAAAAGAACCAAAAAAGAAAAATAAAGGTGTATTGTCGAAATCGGTAATTGTGTTAAGTTCAATACAAAGTAAAGAGTTTATGGTTGTATCAAAAAACAATTTAAACACAGAAAAATTAATGTCTTGTAATTTGTATTGAACAAAAAATGTTGTTCAATTGTAACTAAGCAACACTAAACTATCATCAAATTTATAAAAAAGTATATTTAATACACCAACTTTAATGAAAATTAAATATATTAATATTATTATGTTTTCAGGATTTAAAAAAAATAAAGACGTTTGCAGGATACCTAAATATGAATCAAAATTTAATACAATCATATATTCTAAATCAAAAGGTATAAAAAAATAAAAACAGGACGAGATCAAATTTTTATAAAAAAATAAATAAAATAAAAAAAAATAAAATAAAAATTTTAATAAAATAAAAATTTTAATAAAATAAAAATTCCTTTTCCTAAAAATGTTAAAATATAAAAAATCTATTAATTTTTTTTTAAATTTTTTTTTAAATTTTTTTGTACTTACTAGTAAGTAAGTAAATAATAAATTTACACTATTTGTAAAAACTTTAAAAAAAAATGTTAAAGTTGGGAATTTATTTAAAAATTTTTTACAAAAAATATACACTGTAAAAAGGTTTGGTTTAATAACCTCGCCTAAAAACCACCAAGGTATAGTTATAAAAAAAAACAAAAGAGTATTTATAAAAAACTTTAAAGGTTTACACAATTTATAAAAAAGGGGGTTAGAGTTTAAAAAAATAAATTTAAAAAAACTCGAAGATGTATTAAATAATAAACGTAAAAATGTTTTACAACACAATAGAACTAATTTTTTTAAAAAATCAGAAAATTTAAAAAAAATCGAATCGAAGTTTCATTTCACCTTTGATTATTTATTTTTTATTTTAATAATATATACTATGTAGTAGTCCTATATCAAATATATAATCGTTTTTTAAAACCAAAATATAAAATAATTTAAAAAAACTATATCAATCAAAAAAATTGCACACACCTATTAAATTGTTTTTGTCGTCTAAGTTATATATAAAATACAAAATCTACACATATACTTATATAGATTTTAACAACATATTTTTATTAAACTTATTGTTGGATATTTGGTTTGTTTTTATAAAAATATAATAAAGAAAATATTCTAATAATAATGGTCTTCTTAATGCTGGAAATGCTAAATAGCAAAGTATAAAACAATCAGCACCAAACAAACCTCAATTACCACCCAATCTGTTATAAAATCTACCGTATGGTAAAAACGAAGATCCGTAAAAACAACACATTACAAACAAAGTGTATGTTATTTGGTGGTACAAATTAGCTTCTAAAATAAAATAAGAACTTACGTAAGCGTTTGATCTTTTTATTTTATTTCTTAAAAAAAGTACACTTCTTTTAAGGTAATTATTTTGTTCATTAGTACCGTGTATAGTTGGTTGAAAAAATAATAAAAAAAATAACAAAAGTAAACCAAATACACCTGTTTTATGGTATGGGCAAGCAATTAACCAAGCCATAAATGGTCTAAAATATCAATGTGGTGCAACTCCGTAAAATCTAACATCGGTGACAATACCAATATCACCTCACATAAAAATTTCATATGAAAGTGCCTCATTTTCTGCATAATAAACTCAACAACAAACAGATATTATCAAAAACATATCGATGACACCACTTAATTCATTAGATAACGCCTCATCTCACCAAACCATTTCTGTCTCCAAACCATCAAAAGTTGTTTCGTTTTTTCAATCATAATGCATATCCACACCATGTAGTAACGACAAGTATGTTAAAAAAAACGCCGATAAATAATGTGCATAGGCTAATCTAACCATAGTATCAGAATTTAATTGTTTATCTGTAAAAATCCACCAATAAAATTTACCATAAAACATAAAAAATGTATGAAATATGTTTGCTGCAATTGTTAATGTAATTTCACTTAAATGTGTGCAACACAAAACTAAACCAAGAAACACAACCACCTGAAATATTAAAAAACTAAAAACTCCACTTTTTCAAGTAGCTTCATGTTCATACTCAAAAACGTTTAAATAAAGTTTTCTAAATAAATGTAACCAAGAAAATATAAAAATTAAATCTACACCTCTCTCATGCATTCAAAAAAAATCATCAGTATATAAATCTTCTAAATCTTCTTCATTTCTAACAATAGGTACAATCATAGGTTCTGGTATTAAACTAAAAGAAAGCATAGTACCGCTAACTAAATTAGCAAAAATAGTAAGAAATGTAAAAAAACCAAAAAGGGAATTTATATCGTGAAACGATACAGACAAAGTAGAGAAATATTTTAATAAATTTCCAATATTTATATTCATATAATTACCATAAGACCACATATAATATATTTAAAAAATTGAATTGGTTATAAATTGTTTGAGTACGATCAAACAAATCTATTTAAATTGAGATTTTTTGTTTGTTTGTTGTTATTAGTATTACAAAATACGTCAAGATCATAAGATTTTTTAAAGTTTCTAAAAAATATAGTAATTATAAATCCTACACAAAACTCCAAACCAGCTAACGCAAGTAAAAAAAAACAAGTGGACGTAAGTATTAAGTCATCATTAATTGTACCAACAACAACACTATAACAATATAAAATTACTCACATAATTTCAGAATAAAGTATTATTGTTAAAAGATTTTTGGAGTTTAACAAAAACATAAAAATAATAATCCAAAACAATAAAGTAAAAAAATTAATTCAAGTTAACAACAACAGTTTTAAAAATAATTCTCTTTTCGGTTTTGTTTGTTTATTACAATTGTTTATTACAATTCAACAACAGTTGAATTATTAAAAACAACTTGATCTTCAAACAAACTGTAAAATACATCATTATAACCTTCAACTGGATAATCTTTTAAAAGTGGGTTTTCTTGTTTTGAATAATCAAGTAACAACCTCCTAGAGTCTGTTTTTTGAGAATATGTTACTCTAAACATTTCGCCTGTTTCTCTCTCTAATCAACCTGCGCTTTTATATAACTTATCTATAGATGTAAATTTTTTAAAATTGTTGTTACTGTATGTTGAAAACAATATTACTTTAGACTTAAACGTAAAAAAATAATAAACGTAAAAAAGCAATAAGTTGTTTTTAAATTTAAAATTAAATTTTTGTAAAAAATTTAATTTCTTTTTGTTATCTATAGCCGAATTCTCTAAAAGTGTTGAGTTTGAAAAAAAAACCTCGTTTTTAAAAAATAAATTAATACCGTAAAACCAAGATTTGTTTAAATAGATGACATAACTATTTGGGTAAAAACTTTCAGCTGTTCAAATAACTGGATTTATATTTTCAAAAACAACAAAAA
>Ga0007854_10001278_pt1 | contig 16155 bp, 15 predicted proteins | sample CryBogCBH12Aug08_FD_60382 | JGI IMG/M metagenome (GOLD analysis project Ga0007854, IMG submission 60382) | Freshwater microbial communities from Crystal Bog, Wisconsin, USA - CBH12Aug08 | ecosystem: Environmental > Aquatic > Freshwater > Lake | place: Crystal Bog, Wisconsin, USA | collected...
GTCCATCTGGTGACGAGCCGGGTTGATAATTCGGGTGGCGTGTGGACGGGCAAATGGGAGGCGCTAAGATTGATTTCAGCCACGCAGGAGCTTGAAAAGAAATTTGGCCTCACCATCACGCCGGGGCTGGCGGGTCGCGACCGACGGCAGACCCGTCTCACCAGCGGCCAAATCAGGAAATTCCAGCGCGAGGTTGAGCGGGGCGACGCGCCGGTGATTCCGGCCAAAGCCGCCATCGCCGAGCGCATCAAAAAATCCATCGCAGACAGTGACGGCACATTTCCCGATTTCAAAAAGCGGATTGAGGCTTTGGGCGTGCAGGTTGAGTGCAACACCGCCAAAACCACGAATCATATCAGCGGGATCAGTTTCAAATTTGAGGGCATCGCCATGAAGGGAAGCAAAGTTGCCCGCGCCTACGGCTGGCGGGGTTTGAACGAACTTTTGACAGAAAGAAACCGACAGTATGAAAATTCACGAAATCCGCGACCGGCTCCAGAAATTGTCGCGCAACCAGATGTCAGCCGAGCAGCACAACCACGCCCTGCTGGAGCTGACGAGCAGCCTGACGTGTCTGGAATCGAATTGGCAGGAGCAGGCAAAGACGCTGCGCCGGCTTTGGATTTGGACGGCGGCGACGATGGTGATGCTCTTGGTGAGTTGGTCATGGTCGGTCTGGCAGACTCACCAATTGGCGCAGTTGCAGACCCGCTGCTTGCAGCAGCAAAAACGGCTCGATTTTCACGAAGAAACTCTGGTGAAGATTGCGAATTGGATCAAGGCGGAGGGCCAGAAATGACCATCAGTTGACGCCCCGACTTGCCACGAATCAAAATCCAATTGAAGGCCGGAAAATTTAGCCGGTGACAAAAAGCCATGAAATCCGAATCGCAAAAATGAATTTTTGACTGTGCTTGGAGTTCGTGCATATAATCCGCAAGTTCTAAACAAATTCCACATTCTTGGGGTATGGAAATTCGCTTTTTTTGTCCATCTTGCGGTCGGAAGTTAAAGGCCGATGAAGACGCCGCAGGAATGCGTGTGGATTGCCCTGATTGCGGCACAGAAATTTTCGTGCCTCAGCCAGATGTTCCCCTTTCATCGCCACAGCCCCAAACACCCATTGAACCAGCCAGAGATCCTGCATTTGCAGACCCGAATCCTGACGGAGATTTGACCTGCCCCGTTTGCTGGCTTCGATTTGACGCCGGCAACATCATGCACATCGCGGTGCATGATTCGTTGCGTGGTGATCCGCTGCTTGGCGAAGATGCACAACAACGTTTTTTAGCAACCCGGTTCAACAACGCTGGTCAGGCGTTGGACGCCATGAGCCTGCCGTCGTCTGAAACGGCTTGCCCGCATTGCCGCAGAAAGCTGCCGCCGAGTTTTCTTGAAATGCCGCACCATATTATTTCATTGGTAGGCGACCAGAGCGCCGGAAAATCTTATTTCCTAAGCGTCTTGACGAAAGTTTTACCGGCCACTCTGTTTCGGGAATTCGGAATTGTCTTTCAAGACAGCGATCCGACCGGCAACGCCCCCATCAATGACATGCGCAAAGCGCTTTTCGGCGCGCAATCGCCGGCCCAGGCGAAGCTTGCAAAAACTGTTTTTGAAGGTGCAATGTATGAGCGCCTGCCCAGGCAGGGACGCATGGTCGCGCTCCCGCGCCCGTTCGTCTATACGCTGGCAGCCGAGGAAAAAACGCGCGAACAATGCGCTTTGATTTTCTACGATAATGCCGGCGAACATTTCCAGCCTGGCGTCAACATCGTGGAACAACCGGGGGCGCAACACGTCGCGAGTGCCGCCGGTATTATTTATTTGTTCGACCCTTTCAACAGCCCGGAGTTCCGCCGGATTCTCCGCGATACAAAAGACCCGCAACTGGAAAAGCCAGTGGTTGACCAGCAGGACATCATTCTTGCCGAGATGCGTGCCCGCATCCAAATGATTCGAAATTTGCGCTCCGGCGAAACCATCCATACTCCGGTGGCTTTCGTCGTCGGCAAATGTGACGTATGGCTGCATTTGTTAAATGGCAAATCACTTGGCGACCCGATGCGTGACGGGAAACTCGATATTTCTGTCATCGAAGAAAACTCCAGCGTCGTCCGCGCGCTCATGTATCAGCTTTGTCCGGGCGTTGTCGCTAACGCGGAAGCCTTGAGCAGCAATGTCATGTTCTTTGCGGCAAGCTCGTTCGGCCATACGCCAATCAAAATCGGGCCGGGTGAATATGTTCCCGACCCCGCCAAACTTCAGCCATCCTTTGTTGAAGTTCCTTTGCTATGGATTCTGTCCCATGTTTGCCCGGCTTTATTCGTTGATAGCAAAATGAGCGAACCGACCGCCGCGCCTTGATCTATTGGCAACGCGACCACAGACCATGCCACAGCAACTCATTTACACCAGCGCGCCACAGGGAATTGTTGCCGGTCGGTCGGGCCACTGCACCGTTGCGCGCAGCGCCAAGATGCGTGAGCCGCTCATGCTTCAGCTGGAAAAATTTTGTTACTATCAACACCTTTCTTTAACTGGAGGCCAGGAGCGTCCGATTTATTCCTGTCGCATCGTGGACATTCGCGGAACCCGTTTCCATGTTTTAAGCCGGATTCAAGACGCCGGCTTGGATTTTACCGGGCGGACGAATTTCATCGCGCATCACTTGGTTTTCACGCCGGAAGAAATCCGGCAGTTTCCAACACCACCAGTGATTTTACGCGAGTGGCCGGGCTGGGTGAGGTCGTGGACAAAAGAGCCGCAGATGCTGGAAAATGAAGATTGGGCGGATCTCACTGCCCTCGCTGGCAGATCAAATATGCCGGCGCAGACCTGGCAACGGGTCACTGGCGACGCCGTGAATGGCTATGGTTTGCTCGAAGCCCGCGCGGGGGCTTCATTCCGCGTGGACGATCAGGCTGATGAAACAGTTTTAGAACTCATCGCGGAAAGTTTGGAGCTTTTGGAAGTCCGAGACACGCGCCGGGATTTTCGCACGGCCGCATGGAATTACACCTTTACCACCTCGATGCAGGAGCAGGACAATCCGGCTGATTTCCGCTGGCGTTGCATTCACTCCGATAATCCTGCCGCCAATCGTTTTGCCACGCCTGATTGCCGCGCTCTTTCAGCCGTGCGAGCCACAAAGTTGACGGGTGAGGAATCGAACTTTGCGCGTGCCGGTCGGCAGCCGCCGAGCTTCGTCAAACTCACCGCCGACAAATACGACATTCAAGAGGGAAGCAGCGTGAAGCTTGAAGTCGCGACCGATGGATCCCCGACGCCGACAATTCGCTGGTTTGAAATTGAGCGCAATCAACCAAAAGAATTGGTTGGGACAAGTGGCACCATTCAAATTTTGAATCCCGAAGGCCGCTCCAAACGCTACCAAGTTCAAGCGTTTAACAGCGCAGGCAGCGTAGATAGCAGCGTCGTGGAGATTTCCATTCGAGCTCCTGTCAAAATCCCAACCCTTCAAAAGCAGACTGTTTCCGTGGCAAGGCCGAAACCGGTTGTTAGTATTGACGAAAATCCATACGAGACACTCAATCAGAAATATGAAAATGAAAATGCGAAGCAAGCGCGCAAATTTCCTATTCTGCAACTTTTAGCCGTGCTCGTCCTTCTGTCGGCAATCGGCGCGGTGGTTTATTTCGAGGTCAGACACAAGAAAGCAAACGTGCAACCAACACCGGCACCCCAAACAAATAATGTCCCGGTGCAAACCCCACCCCAAGTGTTGCCCGACCAGACGAACAGTGGCAAGGCGGAAGCCGTTACGCCACGACAACCCCTTGTTCAGGACGATTTGGAGAAACTGCCGCCTCCTTGGAATAAAAAAACCATCGGTGGGGCCGATACCAAATCATCGGTTTTTTTAGATGGCCATACATTTGTCATCAAAGGTTATGGCAAAAAGATATACGGGAACTCAGACAGTTTTTTCTTTGTGGATCAAAGCGTTTCAAATTCTGTGGAGTTTGTCGTTCGACTTTCCAGCACCAACAACGAAGAAGCTGGTCGGCGCGGTATAATGATGCGTGAGTCAGAAAAACCAGATGCACCTTTTGTATTCATCGGCTTGTCGCAGAAACAAATATCTTGGATGCAGCGGACTACTGCTGGGACAGACTGCTCGCCACCAGTAAATGTCCAGGCTCCCCAACTTCCATTCTATTTTAGGATTAGCCGACAAGCCAAAGCATTTACTGGAGCATTTTCCGCAGACAACAAAAAATGGACTGTTATGGGAACAAATGAAATTGCCATGCCCGACCAAAATTATTTGGTCGGTTTCGCCGTATGCTCCACAAATAATAACAAAGTGGCCGTTCGTGCTGAGTTTGACACCGTAACAGTTACACCGGCAAAGCAGTGAGATTTAAGCGGAAAAATTGAAATGACTATCCTTGAAACCGAGCGCCTCGGGCGAAAGATTTCTGAATTGCTTCAGCATGTCGGCAATGCTGATATTGCGCCGAAGCTGGCCGCAGATTATGCCACCGCCTGCCATGCCGCAAATCTCCGGCTGCAACAGTGTGAAGCGATGGTTAAAGCTGGAGATCGCCACCAGGCGATTCAACTGGCAGAAACCGCCCCCAACCTTCTCGACTTGGTGACGGCGCTGGAATTTCGTGGTTCGGATGAGTGGCGCGGTTATTGCCAGCAGAATTCTTTGCCTGTCGCAGACAGAATTGACTCCCGTTCTGTCCAAATTCTCAATCAGTGTTACGCCCAAGGCATCGCGACCGACCACCCACTTTACGCGACTTATCGCAGCGCAGTGTTGAGCCGGAACGACGAGGAGGCGCTCAAAACACTGCAAAGCATCGTGCGATTGAACCCGGCGGACACTAACGCGGCATCTGAATTGTCGCGTCTTGATGCGAAAGTATTGACGGCTAGATTGCAACACCTTGGCAGTTCGTTGGAAGGCGCAGAACCCAAGCTGTTGGTTGCAGAAATTGAAACCATCGAAGCCGTTGGTTTCAAAAACAAACCGGATGGCGAAATTTGGCGCAAAGCGCAATTGGTTCGTTGCGAGTGTTTGCTGGAGGACGCGGCCAACCTCAAAGATGTTTCCCGCTGGTTGGATACCCTTGCCAAGCTGGATTTCATCCACCGGTTGCAGGCCGAGTTCAGACTACAGTTGCCCGCCGTCGCGTTGGCAAAACTGACCGCTCTTGAATCTTGGGCGCGCGGCGAACAGGAAAAGGATAAAAAAGAGCGTGAGTTTCAATCCTTGCTCGGCAAATTGGATCATCAAATTCATCAGAGCGAGGAAAAGGACACCTCGGCGCGATATGTTAAATTGCCAGAACTCCGCGATGATTATGAGGCGATGCACAAGATTTGGCGCCTGCTGACGGATTTCACCCGGCCAATTCCAGAGGAAGCTGCGTCCAACTTTCGCAAGCGCACCGCCTTGCTCGAGGCCGAGATTGCCCGGCGCACCGCGATTCATCGGCGCATTATTTTTGCCAGCAGTGCCGCCGTCCTTGTGGTGGGCGCAATCATTGCGTGGATCGTGGTTGGACAAATGAAGGTCAGTGATTTCTCGAAGCAACTTCAAGAAGCCATCGCGCAACGACAAGTCCACACGGCGGACAAATTGTTGGAACGGGCGCACTCCGAAAAGGTTGGCGGTGCCAATGCAATTGCCACCGCAGAGACATTTTCCGCCAAGGAACACGCGCTGCTGTCAAATTTTGAAGCATCATTTAATAAGCTGCCGCAGCAACTCACCGGCGAGGCGGATGCAACTCGGTTGGCAAGTGTAGCCGACCAACTCGCTCAGACACACCTTGCTTTGAATGCACTCGCGCCAGACTTGAAAACGGAAAATGAGCCGCGGATGCAGGCGTTTGAAAAACAATGGCAAAATTTCCTAACCGAGCGCGGGACGGCGGTCAACGGATTATTTGTTCAGTGGGTTTCGTCCGCCGAAGGAAAATGTGGCGAACTTGATTACCGCGCACCGTTGGATAAAACCACGGCGCAAATTGCCGAACTCGCCAGTCTCGTGCAGAAAATTACCGACACCGAGTCCGGTTTCACCAACCATTTGAACTTGCGCAGTGACCTGTTGCAACGTGCGGCCACCGTGCGGGCCAAGTTTTCAGCTTATGACGGCGAACTTAAAAAACTGGATGAAGGCACCGCAACAATTCGAAAAGCCCACACGGTCAAAGAATTTTCCGATGGCATAAACGTGATAGTTTCTTCGGAATTTTCTGCTTCGCCTACCGCCGCCGCTGCCTCGCTGGTTCAAGCCTTGAACACGACCGACGAGACAGCCCTTCGCAGCTTGCTAGGCTCGACGAATGCCGGCACTTGGGCCTTCATCGGAAAAGCCCGGACTCCCCGCCTTATCCCTGAAGTCGTGATGCCCGCCGAGCGGCAAATTTTCCAACAGCTCAACAACGACCCGGCTGTGAGTGGATTTCATCAACGATACCGGCTTTCGCTTGATGCCGAGGGCAAAAATCTAGTCGAGTGGATTACTGCCGGCTCCTTTGAGCCTTCGATGGGTTGGAAAAAAATCACAGCTTGGACACCATCTGCATCCGCGACCAGTGCCACGTTTGATGAGCGGGAATATGGTTATTTCGATGGCCAATACAAACTTAGTCCGACCCAACCTCTGTATCGCGTCGAACAATTGGATCATCGGGATGAGACGGCCTCGTTTAGTTCTGTCGGACTGGAGAAAGTTTTAACCGGCGGGGATGCTTACGCGAAGCCGTTGCTGGAAGTTTTGGATTCTGTCAAAGATTCAACCGAAGGCTCGCCGCTTTTCCGGGCGTATTTATTTTTGCGTTTGATGGACTTGATGAAATTGCAGCCCGACGCGTGGGGACTTTCATTCTGTCCTTCAGCCAGGACGCATGAAGCAACCATCAGAAAAATTGTCGGCGAACAATTCAGCAGCGGAGATTGGTTTGTGCCGGCAAAGGTCAATGCCCTGTCGGATAAATTGGGGCAGTTTTTTGCCGCCTCAAAACCGATTTCCTACGCAAAACAGGCAGACGGGCTGCTGGCGCTCGCTCGCGCAGCTTCAAAGAGCGGCCTGCAGTATGTCGGTTTCGTGGGTTTGGATGGCAAGCCCAATTTCATTGACGATACCATTTCAGGAGAGGTTTTCGGTTACAGCGCCGCCCGCAAACTGCCGGTGTATTTGGCGGCGACAATTTCAACCGGACACCAGCTTAGAGAACCGGCGCTCCCACTATCACCGCTATTTGCCCTCACCGTTTCCTGTCAGGAAATTCTGACCAAGGCGGGTGTTAATCCAAGTGACGTTTCATTTCAAGGCGCGTTGCCACCACTATTTCTAGGAACTGCATCGCAATGAATAACTTTGCCGAACTATCCGATGGAGCGGGCGCACAATTTCTTGTGCGCTGGCGCGGACGGCAGGAAGGTCCGTATCCCGCCGCTGTGATCGAGTTGAAACTGGCGGCGAATGAAATCGGATTGCTGCATGAGATTTTTTACAACGGTAAATGGGTTACGATTCGGGACTATGTCGCAGAAAGAGAATACGTGCTCCAGGCGGAACAACAGGCGCAAGAAGTCCAGGAACAACGAATGCGACAAGCCGCCGAGCAGGAGGCGCGCGAACGGGAAGAGCAAAGGCAGGCAGAATTATTGGCAGAAGAAAGGCGAAGGAACGAACAAATTGCGGCCGCTAAATCTCGCCAGATGACCGAAGATAATTCGCGCCAATCAACCCCGCCAAACCATACCAGCTCTTCCGGCATGCAAACTCTAGGCGTGGTTATGCTAATTGCCGGAATAGGTATAGCCGCATATTTTTTCCTGGCCTTTGATGCGTCTGTTGAAAGCGGTTATGGCCGTGTCAACAATATCGGACTGATGGCTGACCGACAGAATGGGATCATCATTGGTATAGGACTTGGAGTTGCCGGCACCATCATGCTTGCAATCGGCTCTCGCAATAAAAACTAAAACAACTATGGCACAATTCCCAATCTCTAAAAAATCGAACGATGGCGCATCGGGTAATTCTGAATTGCTTGCGTGGTCGCAAGGTGACATCGAAAATCGTTTTGGCTTCAAAGGCGGACGTTACACCAGCGTCAATCATGGTTTCGCTTTTCTCATCGGGGCATTGGCGACCGGAATTCTTTATGCCTTGATGCTGTTTGTCTTCGTTCATGTGCCAGGATTATCGGTGGTGGCTAATATTTACATGCGCCCCAGTAACCAGTTCGCCGTGATTCCAGCTACTTTTTTCTGCTTTGGCGGACTCGCCATCCTTTTTTTGAAAGGAAAAAAAATTAAATTTCAACGCCGGGCTCTGGATTTGGCTGCCGTCCCCACCGAACCAGAATTCATCCTGACAGAAACCACTGCCGCAACGGTTCTGGCCCGTATTCATTCAATGGTTGATCATCCGCGACATTTTATTTTGCTCAATCGGCTTGACCGAGCCTTGTCCAATTTCAAGAACATTGGCCAGGTTGGCGATGTATCCGCTATTCTTCGCGCCCAGGCGGAGAATGACGAAGATCAGGTAGCATCCAGTTACACCGTCGTCAATGGTCTGGTATGGGCGATCCCGGTGTTGGGATTTATCGGAACGGTTTTAGGATTATCTCTCGCCATCGGGCGGTTCACTCAAACATTGCAGGCTGCTGGCGACTTAACCTTGATCCGCGCATCACTTCAAGGCGTCACCGGCGGACTTGCCACGGCTTTCGAGTCAACTTTGGTCGCCCTGGTATTTACTCTAATTTTGCAGTTGGTAATTACCTTTCAACAGAAACGCGAGATGGCTTTTCTTGATGAATGTAACGACTACTGCCATTCACATATTATCGCCAAACTCCGTCTGGCGGATCGAAAACAAGCGCCTTCTGCAACAATTGCCACTGAAACCAAGTCATGAGCAGTCGGCTCAGAAGCCTTGATTCGAAGATTAGTTTCTTCGCGTTTGCTGACATCATCACCGCCGTCAGCGGCGTGCTTATTTTCGTCGCCTTGCTGCTGGCAACAGATTTAGGCCGGCCAACCAACAGCAGTTCCCAAGCTGCGGATTCCGAAATTGAGCAGCAACTTCAGCAAACGCTCGCGCAACAAGCGGAAGCGGATGTGGAAAACCACCGACTGCAAGAATTGTTGGCGATGGCGGACACCGCCCCCAACCCGGAAAAATTGCTGGCCGACATTTCCCGCCTGCGTTCACAGTTGGCCGAGGAACAAAAAAAACAGGCGGCGGTCGCCGACCAGATGGCCGACAGTCAGGCGACCATTGCCGCGCGCGACAAAGTTCTTGGACTTACCGATTTGAAAGCCACGGTCCAACGTGTGATTCAAGAAGTGGAAACTATTGCGCGGCAGGATACCAAAGCTCGCGGCGAAATGGCAACTTTGGATCAACAAGTTGCACAACAGCAATCTAAACTCCTGAAACTCCGCCAAAGGGATGGACAACTTTGGCTCATTCCCGATAAAAGCTCCACGACCAAAGAGCCAATCTTGGTGACTGTGGCCGGTGCCAGCGTGGCGATTGAGCATTTTGATCATCCTGAGCAACGTAAACAGTTGGGAACATTAGATGCGGATACCGCGTTCAAATCATACCTTCGCCAAGCAAAATCACTCGATCAATATGTGGTGTTTCTAGTTAGACCCTCTGGTATCGGAACTTTTCAAGACCTTGTTAAATCTGCTCGTGATTTAGGATTTGATGTTGGCTTTGACGCCTTGGAAGAAGATCGGCAGATTCATTTTTCTACACCCCCGCCGGTTGATGATTCCACGCCGCCGGTCGGGACACCTGCCAGCGTGCCGGGCCAAAATTCGTCTGGTTCAAACGCCAACCCCGCATTTCCGGCTAACACTGCAACGGCTGCGACACCCCCAAAGCCTGACAAACCGCGCCCCGCCGCTGCTACCGGTGGACCCGCGACGCCAAAAGAAAAGAGCTGGTGGCAGAAATTTCTCGAATGGGCCGGTCTTGGATAATATGAATCTTCGCCGAAAAACACCGCCCGACAGCCTCTATCTGTTGCTCGATACACTGTGCAACGCATTTGGGGGAATTATTCTGTTGGCGGTGCTTGTGGTATTGCTCACTAGCAAGGAAAAGAGTCAGTCCACAACTTCGTCTGATTCACAGGAAATGCTTCAGCGTCGTCTTGCACTTGCCCAAACCAACCTTCAGCAATCGCTTCAGCTAGCCGCGTCACTTAAAGCAAAGGCCGGTGATGAACGCTGGAAACAGCAATTATCCCTTCTTTCAACCAGAAAAGACCTTCAGGAAGCGATACAACAAACCCGCGACACCGTTGCCCGGAACAGCAAGGAACTCGATTCAGCCAGCGCTGCCGATCCGGCGGAACGGCTGAAATTTCTCAATGCGGAACTCGCCACCGCGCAAGCCCACAAATTGGAAGTTAAAAACAGTCTTGCTGCCGCCGAAGAAAACATTAAGCGCCTTAAACAACGCCTGTCCGATATGGAACGACAGGTGACGGCGAAACTGAACGATTTGCAAAGGCCGCTGCGTTTGCCCAAAGAACACGAAACCGGGAAGCGAGTTGTTTGGCTTATTGCCCGCTACGGTCATATCTATCCGTGCCGCAATACCGACTTGACCCGCAACGAAACCGACATCAATTGGACCACGCTGCTTGATAATGAAATTGCCGAGCCGATTCCCGGACGGGGAATTGATCCGATTCAGAAACCGGGCGAGATGAGTAATTATTTCGGGTTTCAAGCTGGCGAAGATGTTTATTTTGCCTTCAATGTCTTTGAAGATTCGTTTCCGGCCTTCATTCAGGCAAAACAAATTGCCCTTAGAAATGGTCTATCCTATGGCTTGGATTTTCAACGTATCGCTGATGGCCCACTTAGTTTCACTCACGGGCATGGCTACAAGCCTAAACCTCAATGATTATCGAAACCAATTATTCATCCTATGGCTGAAATAAAAGTTTTCTGTTTGCATTGCGGCCAGCACATCCAATGTGAGGAGAGCTGTCGCGGGACGCAGATCAATTGCACGTCGTGCAACCATTCATTTCTGGTTCCGCAAGCCAAGAAAACAGTAGTTCAGCCGCCGCAGGCACCCGCACCCGCACCTACACCGATAATCACGCCGACAACGGTGCCCTCACCCCCGCCAGTCGTAGCACCTTCACCGGCACCGCCAGCCCCGAAAAAAAGAATCCGCATAAAGCCAAACTATCTGGCTGAGGCCAAGGATTGGGAAGGGGAAGACGTTCCAGAAGGATGGCAAAAGCGACCGAACCGAGATACCGATTCCGGCACTCCATTTCTTTGGAATCCTCAAAAGCGGTCATGGGTAGTGCCGTTATCAATCGTGTTAGTTTGCTGTGGCGTGGCCGTGGCAGTTTTAATCTTCATTTCTTCAGCTTCGCCAATTACAAAAGATGAATTGGAAGCCCAAGTTAGAAACGACATTCAAGAAACCCTCCTAAAAAATGCGGATACCATAGGGACACGCATTGATAGTTTTAATTTGGTTCACGAAAATGGTAACAAATACAGTGGAATTCTTATCGCAAGAACTGGCAGTAAAACTGAATCGGTGGACGTGGACGTGACGGTTGAAGGCCGGAGATTTCTGTGGAAAATCCAACCTAAAACTCAAACCGACTTGCGAACCCCAATAAATAATTCCGCTGAAATGCCCGCAAGAACTCTGTTTAATCAGCGATTTCAAAAGCATCCCCGAACTAACATTTATGGTCTCATACAGCCCGGTGAATCTCGTCATTTAAATCCTACTGCCACAGTTCTTTGGCTGGCGGTCGCTTTGGGCTTACTGTCATACGCCAGATCACAAAAGGACCTCGCAGCCTTCATTGGGTCATTAGCGATCATATTTGCTGTATTCGCCGCCTCAACCTGGATCTGGGTTTCCATTTGGTCTTTTGCCGTGATTGCAATCGTTTGGCTGGTTCCAAGAGATAACACATAAGAAAAATTACCCATCTACCTTATGCCAGAAATAAAAGTATTTTGTTTACATTGTGGTCAGCACATTCAGTGCGATGATAGTTATCGCGGCATTCAAATTACTTGCCCGTCGTGTAATCACTCATTTGTTGTTCCCCAAGCAACGAGGCCAGTGAGTCCGCCAATACCACCACCGCCGCCTGTTACTCCTGCGCCAGCACCGAAGACAAACCCAGGCCAAAGTCAAGAATCCCAAGCAGCACCCAAGAAATGGGAAGGCGGAGTAGAGGTGCCAGAAGGTTGGGGGAAACCCCCTCCGAAGCGCTTTAAGGAGCCAAAACCAGCAGCGGTGCCTATTAAAAGCACAGGTAAACAAAAAAATATCTTGGTGGGCGCAATTGTGGCCGGTTTGTGCATAGTTGCTGCCTTGATTATTTTGGGTCAGAAAAGCCACCAGATTCAAGAATCCACGGATGCACCAGACAACGGGAATTCGCCACGAACTAGCGCAACATCGAGAGCGTCAGAGACAAAGCCAATTGAATCCGTGCGGACAAAACCGTCGCCGATGACCTCGGATGAAAAAATGGCGCGGGATAACATTTTACGGGCACTACTGGATGTTGCGTCGGCAACGCAGTTGGGTGTTACGAGGGCAAATTATAGTGCTTTGGTTACGAAAGCTTTGTCCACGCTCAATTTTGAAAAAATAAAATTAACCACATCACGTCATGCAAATTATTTAGACTGTGCGGACACTGCCATCCATTTTTATGCAAAGGCGAATGATGCATGGTCAGACTATTTCAAATATGATTGGATGAGGGAGGAAAAAATCGCTTGGATGATGCAGTATAATTTTGACGAGTTGAAAAGAGCTGGTGTCAACGTAAACTCAACCGATTTTCCGCGTGATCCCAACCTTCCCACCGCATTTCGAGTCCCCTTTGATGATTGTCTTTCATTATACTGGAAAGCAGCTGATAAATTTATTGATAAAATGAAAACTGACACCATTCAATAAAATCCTCGCACTGGCTCGCATGAATGAATTCTACCTTTCCGACCGCAAGCGCGATAACGAGCTGCGATACTATTTCGGCCAGATGCGACAGCTCGCGCGTGCTGTCTTGAAATTTCAACAGTCCATCGCCATGTAAGTTGGCCAGCCGGCAAACTTTTCAAACATTGCGCGTCCCCCGGCATCCCGGATAATCCGGGCAGCCCCAAAACTTATTTCCGGCATTTTTGCCGCGCCGGGAGGTGCGTATGACCATCGCCTTGCCACAGAATGGACAAAATGGCGGTGTGTCAGTTTCTGCCCTCACGGTGGAGCTTGATGCAGGCAAGCCGACTTGCGCCTGTTTTACCAGTTGCAACAGGCGCGTTCCGTCCACCAATTGAATTGGTTTTCCTTGGGCAAAGCTCTTCGCTTCGGCTGTGAATTTACCGGAGGTCACGATGATTGCCTCGTCAGCGCGTTCCGCTGTCATCAAGCCGAACATCTCACGAATCACCGGTGCCCCCACGGAAAACACCTTCCACTGTTTGCATTGCACCAGTGCAGTGCGACCGGCTTTGCGTAGCACTAAATCCACCCCGCCATCCGCTCCTTTGCCGAGGGAAAAATCCACATCGTAACCCTGACGGCGGTAGGCTTCCGCCACCAAGAATTCAAAGTCTTTCCACGGCACGCCGCGAAGGGATTCCAAACTTATTTGTTGGTCAACCAAAGCCTGCCGCCGTTTTCCAAACCAGAACGACAGGCCGGCCAGCACTCCGAAAATCAGTGCCACCATCGGGGCGTAATTGCTGGCAGCGGCCACAATCGGCTGCGCCATCTTGTTGTCGCCAAAATAGGCATGGACGCCCCAGCGCAATCCGGCAAAAGCCAATACGCCCAGCACGGCGCTGATCCACCACGGAGATTTCACCAGAATTTCACCAACAGATTCGTTACGGCGGCCCATATAAACCGAATTATTGCCGCATTTTGTTCTGCGGGCAACTCCGGGAAAAATTTACCCCCTTCGCAGAAACTTCCCTGCATCAATTCCCCCGTGCCGGACTCCGCCTTGAAACGGTAAAGATTCTGCTCGCCCATCGGCGCTCACTTGTGAAGTTATTTTCGCACCGTTGCGCAGCCTCCACTCCCGCTTCATAACTCCACAAGAGAGCAACCCGAACCGACCAGGAATGGGCGCGAGGCTTCGCCCGCCCAAGGCAAAGCAATAGCCGCGTGACTTCGTCCGGCCAAGACAGGCAATAGCCCGCGATGCTTCGCACGGGCAAGACATCAGCATTAGTCCGCGAGGCTTCGCCACGGCCAGGACATCGGCAATAGTGGCACTCCAGGTTAGTTTGCTCGCTACGCTCGAAATGGGGGGTGGTTAGCAAATCCATTTTTTCTGCCCCGCGCCTAAATCTCTCGCCCTCACTTGGCTGCTTCCGCCGGGGGCAAATACAGGCGGTGCCCTCTGAAGACTACTCCCGCCAGCCGCCCGGCTTCGCAGCCCTACTCGTGAAGGGCGAGAGACTTTATACGCACAGCAGAGCAGAAAAAAAAAGATTATGACGACAACCAAAAATACAACGATTGAAGGGCTCCCGGCCATTACCGCACAGTTGGTTAAGGCAGAGCAGGCAAACTTGCCCGGCATTGAAAGCCTTGTCGCACCGTTCAAATTTCAATCCCAGCCGCATGAATACAAGGTGACGGCCTTGCGCGAATGTCCCACGCCGATGGATTTGCAGACGTGTGACACGCCCGACAAAGTCGCCGCCTATTGGCACTTGCACATCGCCACCAACCCCTATTTCGACTCTGAGAGGGAATGTCTGGCGGTGATTCTTTTGAATACCCGCCGCCGCGCCAAAGGACACCAACTCATTTCCATCGGCACGCTGGATACGCTGTTAGTCAGCCCGACCTCTGTTTTCCGGCTCGCGGTGATGACTTCAGCGGCATCAATCGTTTTGGCGCATCAGCACCCATCGGGGGACCAGACCCCAAGTGAAGCCGACATCAAGGTGACGCGCGACCTCATCCGCGCCGGCCAGCTTCTTAAAATTGAAGTGGTTGATCATGTGGTAATCGGACGGCCGAATTTTTCCAGTCTCCGCTCGCTTGGCTACTTCTATTGAGATTTTTATGTGTCACACCAAGCGAATCCCCAGCGACAAAAACCAGACGGAATTTTTTGGCATCATCTGGCTGACCAGTGAAACCCATCCCAACCGGCTCCGGGCCGGTGATGTCATCCGCTACGACGGCAAACTTGCCCGAATCGTTCGCGTGAATGACTGCGCGGCAATCGCGGTAATGAATCGGCCAGTCCGCCAATTTGAAACTCGTTTTCGCGGGACGGTGAAGTTTCAGCCAGCACCCGCCAGGTTCTACATCTCGCCGCAATCGGAATGCGAAATCCTCAACCGGAAAATCAAATGAATATAGCCACCACACCCCAACGCCCGCCATGCGATTGCGGGAATTCCAATGCCGACTGGCACGGCGACCGCACCGGCCAGCGTGAATATATGTGCGCCCAATGCTGGCAGGAAAAACAAACCGCCATCCACACCTCCGCCAAGTCCATCGGCCACCAATGGCGCGGCATTTTCTTGAACGGCCCGCAATCAGATGTTGACCCCGAAGGCGAAGAAATCCCCGTCTGGACGGTGTATGTCGGCAACGACGACGGCGAACCCATCGGCACGGTTTATCAGCTGCATCATTTTAAATCCGCTGAGTTGCTGGCCTATCGCATGGCCGAAGACCGCGACCTCGAACTCATCCACGAAGCCATGCCCGATTGATTTTATGACCATGATAAATTTTCCCAAGCTGACCCGCACCAAGACCGAGGCGCTACAACTCGCCGCCGAGCTTTTCCCCGGCGAACGTGTTGCCGTCGCCCAGTTGAAACCCGGCACCACGTTCCCGCGCTACCAACTGACCCACTACACCACCGACACGCTCCGCGCCGTGTTCTTTTGGTTGCACGAGCAGAAGCCGCGCATTTACAAACGCGCCCGCTGGTATCTGTTTTATGACCTCGCCCGCCGCGTTGCCGACCAACTGGACGAAAACGCCCAAGCCAAAGTCCGCGACATCTACGCCGAAGACCGCGCCGGAGTTTGGCAGAAGCATCAAGCCGCCCAAACCATGACCGGCGACGGCCACGGCATTTGACC
>Ga0007854_10001281_pt1 | contig 16130 bp, 17 predicted proteins | sample CryBogCBH12Aug08_FD_60382 | JGI IMG/M metagenome (GOLD analysis project Ga0007854, IMG submission 60382) | Freshwater microbial communities from Crystal Bog, Wisconsin, USA - CBH12Aug08 | ecosystem: Environmental > Aquatic > Freshwater > Lake | place: Crystal Bog, Wisconsin, USA | collected...
ACATCAATTCCAAAGAACGGCTTGCTTCCCGTTGAGTTGTAGTTCGGTATGTAGATTTCCCACGCTCCGAAAGTTGAAGCAGTAGCATTCGCGCCGTCCATGTTTGCTATCAAGTCCGAGGTGGCACTTGAGGCTCTAGTAGATGGAACCGCTGATGAATTGCCGAGCAGATTTGTGTAGGAATAGTTGGTAGCCGAATCTCCGTTGATCGCAATCTTTACCGCAACTGGAACTGCTGCGGAATCCCCCCTCGCACTTACAACCAACTTCAAGTCGTTGTACGAGGTAGGAATCGAGGAGAAAGTTACGCTGGCAGTTGTACCGCCTAGGGTCTGGGATGAGATTAGGGTGAGGGTTGGATTAGCCATTAGATACCCCTAGATTCCGAATAACGTGGCGATTGTTCCAGTATTAAAATTGCCGCCACCACCTGCTTGTAGAGTTAAACTGGTTATGGCAGTTGTCGCGTTTTTACTGCCAGATAACATTTCAACTGCACCCGAACCATTATAGTCTTGAGCATTTGTAACAAGGCAACTCTTGAAAGTAGTTGAATTGGCATAAGAAAATATATCCACTGTTATCGTGCTTGGAATAGTCGTTGCTAAATTAGCAATATAAGATAAAGGCATTTGTCCAGTAGAAGATAAAGATGCCGATGTAGCAGTACTTCCATTACTGCCTAAGTTAATCAACCCGTATCCACTTGTTAAACCGTTGTAAATCATATATAGTGAACTAGCAGTAGATAAAGTTATATTGGTCAAAACAACTCTTAAATCTGTGTAGGTTTGCGGAATAGATGAAAAAGTAATTGTGCTTGCTGCAGAGCCAAGAGTCTGAGTGGCGATAGGTGTATAGGTTGCGGTAGCCATTTAGTTTGCTCCATAAAGGGTTATGGTGCCCGTATAAGTTCCAGCACCGACAAGAAAAGTCAGAGAAGTAATGGCAGAAGTTGAGAGCCATACGCCTGAGTCAATTTCGATAGAACCTGCTGAAGTGTTGTTATTCGCACCGACCAAAGTCTTAACGGTCTTATTTTTAGAAGCGTTGGCGTAGTCAATAATGTCAATGATTCCGACAGAGGGATAAGTCGTGACAGTAGCGTTTTGAAACATCTTGATGTAACCATTAGTGCCCGAGGCTGTACCGCCAGCAGAAGTTGCCGAGCCTGAACCTGACAAGTAATGCATGGCGTAGTTCGCCGTTGAGGTATCGGAGTTGAATTGCAATTCACCAAAGGTTGCCGAAGTTGTCACCAAGTTAAACCGCACCTGTAAGGATTTATAGGTGGAAGGGATACTAGAGAAGGTGACGGTGGAAACGGCAGAGGGAGATAGTTGGGAGATTTGGTAGAACGATGAGGCTCTAGCCTGTTGGTTAGATGAGGCGATAATTCCCGCTATTGGCATTAGACTATGTCACCTACAATCGTAAATGTGTTTGAAGTAATGCAAACGATAGTTGCTGCGGAATACTGAGCGCGTAATTTTGTTCCTGTGCCAGTAAAAGACGATGTGCCATCATTGGCAAAGGTAACTTGTCCAGCACCAGTTTGCTGTACGCTGATCTGCTGTCCTGCGGTAAATACAGCCGATGGGATTGTTACGGTGATACCACCTGAATTAGAGCAGGTAACGAAGTTGGCTGCATCGCCTGCTGCAAGGGTGTAGGTTGTACCAGTCTGAGCATTGATGCCAAGAGCAATCTTTGGCGCTGTGCCGAATACCAATGAGCCTGTACCAGTTTCATCTGAAATGGTAGCCGCAAGATTGGCAGAAGTAGGTGTACCCAAGAACGTAGCAAGTGAACCAGTTACGCCATGTACGCCAGCAGATAGGGCTGTGTTGTAGTGCGTCTGCGTATCTGTCAAGTCTTGCGCCACAATAACGTGGCGCACTGTTGCGCCAGTGTTATGGGCTTGCGCCGTTGTGCCGTTAAACCCGCGAGTGACGGTTAGTACCGAACCAGAGTAACTTGTCACTAGGACAAGTTCTTCCGATGAAGTGTTGTAATCTAACGCAAGGACAAAGGGATTGCCGCTATTGGGATAACCCACTGGTAAAGCAGAAAGCGTAATGCTGGTAGCACCACTTGTGATGGAAGAGGCGATAGTGTTGTCTACGGCAGTCGCACTGTAATATCGTGTCATATAAGTCCTCTAACTTGTGTAGTGCGTTCTAGGTGGGTATTGTTCTTGCAGGCGTCGTACTTCAATTTGCAGACGTTGTTGGTATTGCTGTTGAATCATTCGTCCGACATTGCCAGCAGTTCCTACTGGGTCGTTGGTACGTAGTGCATCACCCTCAGCAGATACAGCAGGTAGCCGTCCGAAGTCAAGATACATAGCGGAGCGATAAGCGGCTCCTAGCACAATCACTTCGCGGGCTGAGTCGGGTAGACCAGTGACAGTTGAAAAGTCATCTTGGTCAAATTGCAAGGTGGTTGGCTTCTTGGTGTATGTAACCATCACAGTACGGCCAGGAATAATGCCTTCACGGATAGATACTGTCTTTCCAGTATTCCATGTCAAAGGATTCGCCATACGGTCAATGCGGTAGTGGCGAATCGGTAGCCATTCTTTAGATGGGCCGATGGTCTGCCAGGAAATACCTAGCACGTCAATCGCTTCCTGCGGAAGCGGGTATGTTGTAACTGCCGCTTGAAAAGGAAAGGTGGTATAATAAGTGCCGAACAAATCTGGGTAGACACCATCAATAGCAAGGTTGATGTTCCGTCGGATTACAGATCGCGGAAAGGAAGGCGCGACTGTGACACGGCTACCAGCGGTGTGCGGGACTGCCACCGTATCTCGGAAACCTCGACCATAACTAGGAATCGTTGCCGTATTTATAGTACGGTCAAATGAATCCACCCAGATTAGTTCATCGTCAATCTCAACTAAACCACGCGTTAACACTGTACCATCGTTTACGACAAATGTTAAATCTGTCGCTCCCATGGAGTTGGGTAGATACGTCGCTTGGTCTTGCATACCAGTGTAGCCTGTAAGGGCTAACTGTGTCTCGCCAATAACATCAATAAATGCCGTCACGATGCAATCCTCGCTGCCGCTTCTGCCTCACCGATACCATAGGTACCAGCAAGAAGGTTTAATACGCCAGGCGTATCTTCATAATAATTCTTGCCACCGTTACGGTTTGCGTAAATAGCGTTAAGCGCGTCAATACCACGTGTTGTACCATGGCCAGGAATTGCTAGATCGGCCCACTTAATTGCGGCGCCGTTAAAATCATATTGTGGTACACCATTGACAATGGTTCCAGCAAGACGATTCAAGTGATACACCGTTGATAAGCCACCATAGTTAGCCATTTATTTATCCTTTCGTGGGGTATCGAACTTACTTATTCTTAGTTCCGCCGACGCCTTCGTATTGCCCGTATGGTGTCTTTGTTGGCTTGCCATCTAACTTACCCATGTCTGTTGGTGTACCAGTGGTAAATCTGTCGCATCCGCATTTTAGGCACATATTATTTTCCTTTAACTTTCTTTAGGTTTGAATTGGCTTTCTTTGCTGCTGGTGAAGCCTTGCGAGTAGCAGAGGCTAAAATCGCTCCTGCGTTTTTCATAGGTACGCCAGACTTCTTTGCGATCTGGGCTTGTGCTTTCGCAAATCCCATGCCCTTTTTGGCTGCTGCCATTAGATTGCTCCCGTTTCTTTCATCACCGAAGCGGTTTGCTTGGTAATCTTTGTTGCCGCTGGCATTGATTCTGCGTTGTAAGCAACGCCTAGTTTGTCACTTGCGGCCTTAGCCTCGTTGACTGCCTTCATGGTTGTACCCGCTGGTTGGATGCCCTGTGAGCGAGCCTCGGCATAGGCATCAAGTTCGCCAGTCCACTTCTTGTTGGACATCATCTTGGTATGTGCCGCATCGCCAGCGTTAAGTTCTAGCGTCATAATCTTGCAGGCAAAGCAACCGTCTACATACTCAGTGTGGCTTTGATGTTCCGATGGAATCTCGGCAATGATAAAAGGTCTATCGCTTACTGCGTCACAATTCATGCAGCCATAGGCTGTAGGGATTGAATCATACTTTTCGTTTAGTCCCCAACTTATTACTTTTCCCACGTGCTGGCATTCGCTCATTTAGATGCTTCTCCAAAAATTGTATGTTACGCTCGATACGTTCTTGTTCAGGGCCATTGGCCTTAGCGGCTTCTTTAGCAAAAGTCAACGCTTCTTCAACATGTCCAAGGTTATTAGCACTAACGGCTGCAAAGTCGTAGGCTTTCCAATCCCAGATGGCAGATTCATAGCAGTAGTGGATTGAACGTGGCAAGTCCAGAACTGCAAGAGAGGCATCTAAACACCGTTGCCATTCCTTCTTTCGGTAGGCGTCAATCGCCACACCATAGTGTGGCTCACCTTCCGTTGGAAGAATCTCTACACCCTTGTTGTAATAAAACGTGGCATTATCGCTATCGCCTAATTGATGATACGATTCGCCCATCCATCTACAGACGGCTGCGGATTCGACATCCCAGCCACCAAGTTCAAGTTTGCGCTTGCCAGCGTCAATAACATCTTGCCACAACTCGTTGAAGTAATACTCTCGACACATGTATGTCCACATGCGCGGATCGTCAGGATGTTCCCTAACGGATAACTTCAAGATGTCTAGGTACTGCTTGCGAGACTTGCTGTTATCTGGCTGGTGCTTAATAACCGCATCTAGTATTGAAACTATCTTTGGTTCGCTATCGCCGTAGTAAAGTTGAATCTCATGGCATGGATACTTCCAGTACCAGCCATGGCGATTGTGCAATCTATCTCGTTGCCAGGTCTGGCCTGTATCCATCGTAATCCAGCCGATGGTTGCATCAGACTTCCAACCTTTGCGAACTTTGTCAAAGAATCCAGGTTGTGGAACTTCGTCTAAATCCAAGATGACACATACATCTGCGTCTGCTGGCACCAAAGCCAGCGCCGCATTTCTAGCGGCATCAAACCGCCAAGGCTTGATACTGATGTCGTACACCGTTGCGCCTAGTTCCCTAAGCCTATCTGGCGTACCATCGGTAGATCCTGTGTCTGCTACTATGATGTAATCTGCGCCCTTGCAGGCTTCCATGTAACGGTCAACGTGTTTGATTTCGTTGAGGGCTATGGAGTAAACTGCTATCTTGACCATAGCGCTATCCTATCATACGTTATGCTATATCGCCAGTCACGAGCCAGGTGTCGGTAGCAATCTTTAGCGCAGTGGCTACAGAGTTGACAGCACGAAGTTTTGGTCCTGCTGGCGTAGCGCCTGTGGATATGATCGTAGTCGTACCTGGGGTGACGGCTGTAATCGTAGGCTGACCCGCGCCCGTAATCCAGGCAAAGTTCAACTGCGTACCCGTGGCATAAGCAACAGAACCGTTAGTTGGAATAGTTACCGAAATGGCTGATGCGTTGTTGAGAGTGACAAGCGATGCGGCGTCTGACAAAGCGGGCGTAAAAGTTGTACCCGTCTGGTTGTTGATAGACAGTGTGCTGATAGGCGCAGTGAGCGTCTTATTGGTCAACGTGTCTGTTGTGGCACGACCTACCAAAGTATCAGTAGACGTTGGCAGGGTCAAAGTACCAGTGTTGGTGATGGTACCAATGACAGGTGCTGCTGAAAATGTAGCCACACCAGAAACGGTATGTGCGCCAGATAGCGTACCTGAAAGTGTTGCGCCATTGATCGTAGGTGTAGTAAGTGTCTTGTTGGTAAGCGTGTCTGTGGTTGCCTTACCTACCAAAGTATCGGTAGCATCTGGCAAGGTTAATGTCTTGGCCGTTGTAAAGGCCGATGCCAAAACACCAGTAATACCAGTGGTTTGGCCAGACATGGTGATGTTTAACTTCTTAGTTGTATCTGTGCTATCTGTCAGTGTAGGCGCTGCGATAGTTGGAGTAGTTACGGTTGGAGAAGTTGAAAGAACTACGTTGGCTGTACCAGTAAGAGCCTTGGCTCCCATAACGCTTGCAGCCCATGAGGCTGCCGTTGTACCGCTGGTAAGGATACATGTGACACGTACCGTTACGCCACCTGGAACAGAAACTACTAGGTTGGCACCAGATGAGTTGACGGTTACAGTACCAGTTGAATCATTTTCGATAACAAAGTATTGACCAAGGGTAAGTGTGGAAGTGACTGGCAATGTAACAGTCTGAGTAGTTGAACCAGTAAATACTTGAAGTGTAGTAGAGGATACAGTAAGGACTGTTGTACCAGCGGCTGTAGCGGTGGTTGTATAGCCCCATGTGCCAGTAGCGCCAGTATTTCCTGTATTACCAGTATTGCCTGTGTTACCCGTATTTCCTGTATTGCCTACTGCGCCAGTGTTACCTGTATTACCAGTATTTCCAGTATTTCCCGCAACGCCCGTACCTGTATTTCCAGTATTACCTGTGGCTCCCGTATTACCAGTATTTCCTGTTGGGCCTGTGACACCGACTGCACCCGCAAGGGTGACGGTCCATGATGATGCCGATGCTGTGCCTACGTTGTAGTCAGCAAGGATTGCGAAAGATGTGCCACCAGTGATGGTGACTACACCTTCAAAATAGTTAGATGTGGTATTGATTGCTCTGACTCTATCGCCAGTGGCAAATGCACCTTGCTGGTTTGTGGTGAGGGTAATCGTTCCGCTGTTAGCGGGGGTGACGGTAGAAGTTGAAGTAACGCCCGAGTATCCAGCACCAGTTGAACCAGTATTGCCAGTGTTACCTGTATTACCCGTAGCACCAGTGTTGCCTGTATTACCCGCTACGCCCGCCCCTGTATTACCAGTGTTTCCTGTGTTGCCAGTTGGACCTGCTACGCCCGTCGCGCCTGTGTTTCCCGTATTTCCTGTAAGACCCGTCGCTCCCGTGGAGCCAGTAGGCCCTGTCGTTCCAGTCGTACCAGTGCTGCCAGTATTTCCTGTCGCTCCCGCGGCGCCACCTGAGCCAGTCGCGCCCGTAGATCCTGTGGCACCAGTTACTCCAGTAGCCCCTGTGGATCCAGTAGGCCCAGTTGTTCCTGTACTACCTGTCGTGCCAGTAGAACCTGTGGATCCTGTCGCTCCAGTGACGCCTGCTCCAGTAGAGCCTGTTGGTCCTGTAACACCAGTAGCGCCTGTGCCACCAGTGCTTCCCGTGCTTCCTGTGATAGATGGTCCAGTGACACCTTGCGCTCCTTGAATACCTTGCGGTCCGATAGGGCCTAGTTCGATAATAAGCGGTTGCGTAGAACCAACGTTATAGACGTTGGTTGTTGTTGGAATCTGTACGGTAGATATTGAGTTAACTGTGACGGACATTACTGTACCACGCTTGCTGTTACGGAGAAGTTACCAGCGAGAATTTGGTAGACATTTGAATTAGAATCTGTCAAATTTAGACCGTATGTGTATACTCCTGCTGGTAAATTCGCGGCAGATGTTTGAGTAGCGGTAAGAGTCATTGTGATTGTGCCAAGGGCTGGTGTAATCACAATCTTGCCATTGGCTGTGGATAACTCCACAATAAGGTTATTGCTCACATCGCGCACTTGCATATCTGCGCTATAGCCAGTGAGGTTGACTGGAAGATTATTGATAAGCCACTGTGGGGCTAGTGTGAATGTAGTACCGTTGACAACGGTAATGTTGTATCTACCTGGATTCACGATGCTCCTTAAGCGACGGTAGTTATGTAAGCGCCATAACCAGCATTTGTAAGAATGGTGACTTCCGTTGGGCTGAGATTGTAGATATGCCCACCGAGGTAGCAGTAGTCGGCTGCGATTGTTTCGTCTACGCCAGGTGTACGCTCAGATACAACCGCTGTGCCATAGACTAAAAGTGTGTTGCTACGTGCAATGCGAAAACGCCAGAATAGTCTTCCAAACCCAGCAGGCCCTTCTTCGGTCGTTGGCGGGGAGAATGTATATGGCATTAGATTCCTTTCGAGGGTTGATAGGGGTGAGCGCGAAGCCCACCCCCACCAACTATTTATCAAGTATTGTGGATCGAAGATGTGCTTTCGATACGTACCAATGAAGCGTCACGATAACGCTGCCATCCAAGTACGCCGTACCATCCAATAGGACGGAAACGCATCAACTTATCAACAACTGGTCCGAAGATAACGTGTGGCTCTTCGGCAACTGCTTCCGCCAATGCTTGCTTTCCAGCAACCAATGTACGGAATACGCGAGTACCACCAGTACCATAGGTGAAGGAAGTACCACCAAAGGTACCTGTCCAACCTGTGGAACCAGTACCATCGGCTGCGTTGAACAGACGTGGTGACTCGACGAACATTGCGCCTTCGTAAGTTCCGATGGTGCCTGGCCAGAATTCAGCAGCGCCTGTCTCGGAATACTTATGGTCATCGCGCCATCCGCCAGAGCCAGTCTCAGAGCGAAGGTCGAATGAAACTTCTGGGTGGATACCACACCAGTAGTATTCGCCCTGACGTGGGACAGCCTTGTTGGCACGCAACTTAGCGACAGCGGTACGAACATCGCGTGACTTGAATACGTCAGTAGATGTAACCTTTGATTGGGTTGTACCATTGGTGTATGAAGCGGCATAGGTAGAAACGAGGCTTCCACCAACTTCTGCGATTACGTTTGGTCCGCCATCAAGAACGGTCAAAGCGTTGATATCGAGAGAGTCAGCCATGTTGAAGGCGATGATATCTGCAATAGCAGGATCAACGTCTGAGAGTGAGAACAACTCCAACTTACGTGTAGCAAGTGAAGCGTTTCCATATTCATTAAGTGTTACGGAAACTGTGGTTGTGTTTCCAAGTGCTACTGCATCTGGGTCAACATCTTCCGAGAGAACGGCAGTTGCTGCGGCCAAGTCTGTGTAGATCTGGAATACGACTGAAGAACCAGGCATAGCCTGTTGTACTGGCTTCTTATCTGCGACATCGCGGATGAGAGGAACAGCACGGAGAGCAAATTCGACATATCGGTCATAGGCTGTCTGTACGAGGGACGTACCGAGGGAGCCAGACGATGTGTCTGTATATGCGTTTGCCATGTGTCACCTTCTTTCTATAGGTTTGTGGCGAATGGGTTAGGTTGTCGGGCTACCGACGACGCTGTGTAGGATTACCCGTAATCGCGTTAAGTTCATTAATGTCTTTAGCACCATTGAGTTTTGCCAATAAATCGGCATCTCTCGTTGGACTATTAACATTCTGAGTAGCCGCATTAATGCGGTCGTACGAACGGATATTCGCTTGTACTGCTTCATCGGCAGGAGCATCTGCTTCGCTCTTTGAAAATCCGAATACATCGGCGTTTTCGTTAAGCCAAGCATCTACTTGCTCTGGTGTTGAGATGTCGGCAGGAATAAACTTCGCTACCTTGTCTGGTACACCTTTTGTTGCCAGTACGTCTTTGACGCTACGACTGCGAAGGTCTGCTTGAATACTTGCAAGTTGTTCAGCAAGATCCTTCTTTTCCTTCTCTGCACGCTTTAAGGCTTTGCGGAGATTGGCTGGCGCTTCCTGTTGGGAAGTTTCAGTGTCTAGGTCGTCTTCGTCGTCTTCGTATTGGTTTGCCATTTCGGCACTCCCTTTCTTGTTAGTGTGACGCAGGCCGCAATACATTCCAGGGGAAGAATGTTTGGCTCCTACTACCAGTCTGAATACACATCATCGGCGCTGGTGAACCGCGATGGAATCTATTTCTTAGGAAAGGCCGCTAATGTCTTTCGCGCCTAGACTGCCCGTGGCAGCGCCAGCAGAGCCTGAGAAGGCTGATGTTTCTTGGGTCTTAAGACGCTCAAGGTTTTGCTGTGCTTGTGCTGCACCTTCGGTATTAAAGGTTGAGGCTTCAAGTTGCTGGCCAATGCCTTCTGCGTTGCCGTAGCCTTGATAACGACCTGCAAGGGACTGCATAGCGGCTTGTTGCTGCGCGATGCTGGTAAAGCCTTGATTGGCCTGTGACTGGGTAATCCCTTGGGCCGCCAGTCCCATTGCGCTAAGTGGGCCTGTGGCTCCATAGGCTATGTTAACGCCTGCTCTAGCGGCTTCTGCGCCGATCGTAGCGGCGTTGTATTCCTGCTGCACCAAAGGTGCTGCAACCGCTGGATCAAGCAAGTGGGTAAGAATTGTAGGCATAGTCATGCCGAACTGCGATTGCAGTTGAGCCAAAACTTGAGGATCTTCGTTTTGTACTGCATTGGTAGCAGCCTGCACACGCATCTGAACTTCTGCTGGCGACACATCTGTACCCATAAGTTTGCCAAGATAATCGGTTGACATAAGCGGGCTAGAAGTTGGGATACCAGCCATTGCCATTACCGTTTTATATGATTGCTCATTGGCAATGTAGGTAGCAGGATCTAGTGGGTTAAGGCCAGCGGAGATTCTGGCTTGATTGCCAGAGAAGCGTGTTTGCCATGCGGAGATAAGGCCATTGGCTGCGCTAAGTTGACTTGGCGTAAGACCAAGACTGCCAATTTGTGCAGATGGATTTGGCGAATCAATAATGTTAAGAACTGTCGTCATATCCAAGCCACTAGCGAGCATGGCGGTGATACCGCCACCAATGTTCCCAGTCAAACCGTAGCCAGATAAAAGTGCGCTAAGTTGTTGCGCCGCATTTGTTGTTGTTGTATCTGACGTACCTGATGAGCCACTACTAGATAATCCTGCTGCGGCAGCAAGACCAGGGGCTGTATATCCGCCAGATGGTGGGGTAATTTTGCCAGTAGCAGGATCAACTGTAGCCCCAAGTGTTTTAGCAAGTGCCGTGTTATCCGCTATAGTTGCCGCTTGGTTTGAAGATGCTTGAGCCGTTGCTGCTTTACTAGCGGCACCTGCCGCCTGAGCCGAAGCCAATAATGCAGCATTTTGTGCTGCCAAATCTGCCAAAGATGGGCCGACTGCTGAATTGAAAGTAACCTGGGATGGATCTGGCGCACTTGCATTGTTAGCCATTGGTTAGAATCCCATCTTTGCAATTAACTGATTACCAGCACTGAGAAGTGTGGAATGAGCGTTTTGAGTATTAAGCCATTCTGGCTGTGAGCGAACTTGGCTTGCGAATGTGTATGGGTCAACTGGCGCTGCGCCATCACCCATCAGTGCTTTGCCAATCATTGCTCCGTAACCCGTAGTTGCGCCGAGTTGAATGTCGGCAGGGTTAATTTCTAGCAGGCTTGAAAGTGTGTTAACGTAAGGCGAGGCAAGGTCTGATACCTTGGCTCCGCCTGCAATCTGGTCAGCAAATGGCTTGTATGTATTCATAGCCGCTGTCTTGAACTGTTGCTCGGCTGTGTTGGCATCGTAGCCAACCGCACCTTGCGCCATGTTCAATGCATACTTGTCGAAGAAACTTGTATCTTTGCCGTCTGGGCTGTATTGCCCATAGACGCCGTATTGCTGTGCAAGTTGAGCCAACTGCGTAGATTGTGCCGCAATCGTTCCACCTTTAGCCTGTGGGTCTAAGGTGCCATGCTGTGCCATGAACTGCGTAATCTGTTGGTCAGATGCGTTAGGATGTTGCAGAATCCATGTGGTTACATCTTGTCCAGAATTGACGGCATTTTGATCTACAGTGCCAGGGGCTTGCTTGATATCTGTTACCTGTGCGCCAAGTTGTTGTGGCGTTAACTTTACACCAAGTTGGTTGGCGAGAGTAACGGCCTTTGTATAGGCGGCATTGTAATCTGTGTTATATTGCTCTGGCGCAGATATGCGCTTAATCTCGGCAAGGCCACCATCGCCAGGATGTTGTTGCGCCCATTGAGTATTAGCAAACTCGGTAGTCCAACGAGTCGGCGCCCAGTTCTGGGAAATAGCCGTTGAGAGAAGATTACTAAGTTCTGGTACGGACGCGATGAACTTTGCTTGCTCGCCATACTTCGACATAAAGTCGGCTTTGATTTGAGCGGGTGTCTCTAACTTACCATTGGAGTAATACTTGCCTTGATACTCGCCAGTAAAGGGATTGTCTTGATAATTCAAAACGCCCTTAACAGTCTTGTATGTACCACCTGTGGTAGATTGACCAGCGCCTAACGCTGGGCCAGTCGAATTTGTGGAAGCAGTAGCCTTTGGCTTTGTGCTTGTAGTGGTGGTTGGCTGTACATCTGGAGTGTGTGTGGCAGTCGCAGGATTTGTTGCAGGAGTATTATCTGCTGCATAATTTTGTGGGGTAGTTGTTCCACCACCAGTAGCGGTAGGATTTGGGTGGGCAGTCTTTTGTTCTTCCTCAAGGGCTGTTTGCGCCAATTCAAGTGACTGACGTGCTAGACGCCCACGTGTGCCAGTGCCTTGTTCATTTACGCGAGCAGTCCAGTAATCAACTTGCTCTTGGAGCGAAGCGTCTGCTGGTAATGGCTTGTTAGGATCTATTTTCTTAGTAGCCATTAGATGCTCTTCATCTGTTGTAGCGCCTGTGTCATACCGTCGAAGTACCCCGTCGCTGCCTTGTAGGATTGCGCGTCTGCGCTACCTGAAATAATTTGTGCCAAGAATCCCTGCGGGTCAATGCCAGTAGTGGTTTGTGTGCCAGTAACGTCTGAGCGTTTTCCAGTTGGGCCATAAGCAGTTACGCCTTTATAGGTGCCTTGGTTGGCACGTTCGGCGGCTAGAAGTTCTTGGCCGTACTGTTGAATCTCTTGCGCTGTAGCGTTACGTCCAGCCAGGGATTGCATGGCTGCGTTAACCTGAGCCTCAATATCTTGAGGGGAAGTTTGGGTAAGGTAACTTGTATCAGTATTTGTCACCATGTTGGCGTAGATGTTTGCACCAGCACCAGTGGCTTCTGCTTTCATGGCAGCGTATGTAGTTACTGGAACCGTAACAGTCGGAGTAGTTGGTGTAGTCACTATACTGCCCTTCTAAATACGCCAGTTACGACACTAGCCAGTTGTGGATCGGATGCTGCCAAGTTATCCATGTAGGAATACCACGCATCTTGCGCTGCGCTGTATCCTGGAAGGTGCTTGCCGTTGTAAGTGTTGGCAAGCAAATCTGCATGGTATTGCTTGTAATTATCTAAAATCTCGGAAATCTTTTTACCCTGCGGTGATACTGCCAAGATTCCCTTATCCTGCATTGCGGTAAATTGGGTGATGGCCTTTTGCGCCATCTCAACCTTGGTAGGGTTGTTGTAATCCGCATACCAGATTGGGTTGCTTTGACCATAATCTGCTGTAATCTGCTTCCAAATTTGCGAGGCTTGGTACATGCCTTGTTTGTCGCCAGAAGCGCGAAGATTATTCATATCTGACTGGTAGGCGGTGTAATCCGCTGACAAGTCTTGCCATCCTTGCTTTACGTACAAGGCGCTGATAAAGTCTTTGGATGTTACCTTTGCGCGGAAGTGGTTAATGAGCAACTTGTTCTCAACGGCCAGTGCATCCTTGCTATCGGCTACCTGTGGGATAAGGTAAGGCGCAGCAGTTGAATAATTTGGGTTATTCAGGATAGGTTGGTTATTGTTAATCCAAGTAACGGTAGAATCTGACAATGGGGCGTAAGCGCCACCAGTGCCAGACGTGGTACGGGCAACCGTATAGGATAATGCTCGCTCGCCATTATCGGCAATAAACTTATTCAGCGCAGCAGGCGCTGTGTACTTCGCACCAGTTGTAGGATCCGTCTGGTTGAGCAGGTTCAGATACTCAGAGCGCAGTGTCTGCATATTCTTATCGTAATAGTCATTGCTGACTGTTGGAGCCAGTGGCAAGAAGAAAGCAAACAATCCTTTAATGATAAGGTTTGTTTGAGCGTTATGCTCAATCTTGGTAAGAATCTGTTGCTGTTGAAACGCTGGCAAAGATGTGAAATTGGTTGGCAAATCACCATGGTAATAAGCCGCCATGATGGCAGACAACTTAGAGTTGTAAACGGTTGACTCACGATCATCCATGCTCATGCTATTCCACAAGTCACGCATGGTAGATGATGGCATAAACGTGTCAATAAAGTTCTGTGATGGATAACCACCATTGGCTACATTTACAGCCTTATCCATCCACGGAAACTTCTTAGATAAATCAGTCAATGCAAAGTTTAAGAATGGGCTGATTCCTGGTGGTTTAATTTCTGGAAGTACGCTAAGAAGCGAAGATGTATTACCAGAAATTGATGATGGTAAACCAGTAAATTGTTTAAGCCCAATGGCATTTAAGCCACGCATGATGGCATTGCCAGCCTCACCAAGGCCAGGATAAACGATGTACTTCTGGCCGTTGGCATCTGTATGCACAAATCCAGGATTGTTTAATCCCTGCTGGATGATCTGAAAATCACGAAATGCCTGTGGGTTTGATAGAATCAAACGACCAGTACGGCGCATGGCCTGCTCTTGGGCGAAGTAAAACGGTAGCAAACTACGGTGCATTGTAGCCCATTGGCTACGAATAGCAGGTGAGTGAATCGCTGGAATCATATCTCGCGTAGCCTGCATCTGAGATAAGCGTACAACCTCACTACGATCCATCAAGCCCATATCAAGCAATGCTTGATTGTTTTGACGTGCACGCATGTAAAAATCGTTATACAAAGGTTGACGAGAAATCCAGTCCATGACTGGTGTAACAAACTTAGAATATCCCATTTGCTCAACTCGTTGCAAGGCCTTGGAAATTGTAGGCATTTCATACCGACCCAAAACCTTGATTGGCTTGGACATCTGAGGCAGTTGCTTCAATTCCTTTTCGGAAATTGTTTCGCTTTTGGCGATGCGGTTGACAATATCCATGTTAATGGTATTGTCTGCGCCGTGAACAAGCCCTTGCAAGTTGTCAATTTGCGCTTTAGCAAACGACTCTGGAACGGCCTTTGTATAGCCATCCATAATCCCGCGATACTCTTTGTACATGTTCGGATTGCGTAGATTGGCCGCTTGGCCATCTACCAATCGAGCAAACTGTTCATTTAGTGGCAAGGCTGCAAATTCAGGATTTTTACGTGCATTGATAAGCGCACGTGCTATATCCCTTTGCCCCAAATCGGCTGCAGCATTGTTGATATTTTTAGCCCAATACTTATCGTAAGTATGATCTGTACTTGTCAGCCCTTGGATTTCTTCTCCAGGCACCGTGCCATGTCCCTTTTGTTTATGGAAAATATCTACATGGTCATCTGCCGTAAGTTCTTGGCTAGCATTGTGCGCCGCAGAAACTGCTGGTGTTGGAAGATATGTGCCAGTTTCCTCAGCACGTTCAATCATATATTTAATTTTGTCGTCTACAAGGTAGGAACCAAGATTAGATTCTTTGAATCTGGTCGCCATATACGAAAATGGCATAACACGATAACGCTTATCTTGCAAACCAACAATGGCATTATTAATGCCCTGCTTGGAATCAGTGAGTTTATTTAACTTATCAAGCGTAGACATGCGCTCGTCAAGTTCTTTAGTAATCTCATTAGACTTTACGGGAACTGATTTGCCAGTTGCCAATTCTGCTTCTTTGGCATTTTTATCGGTTTGCGTAAGCGCGTCATCCATTTTGTCAATGTGAAAGTTTTTATATTTTTCCGACAAATTAAGCGTGCTGGCGGCTAAACGTTGTCCAAGATAACTTACCAAGCCACGACGCATAACTTGTTGTAAAACTTCACCAGTGGATACACGAATACCAAAAGCAGGTGAAAGAAGAGCCAATGGGGCAAAAATTACATTGGTATATTTGGTAAAAAAGTCGTCAACTGGCGAATACAAAGCCCCATAGGCTTTGGCTTCGCGAAGTGCGGTGCGAGTCTTTTTCAAATCTAGAAGGGCGCCTTGATAACGCTGGCTGTAAGTGATAGCAAGTGGGCGTTGTCCACCGCCATGCTCAGGTAGCATATCAACGCTACCAACGTCACGGCCTTGGTTAACGGCATACACACTAGGATCATAATTGCTAGGTGCGCTAGCGTCATGTAAGTCGCTAAACAAATGAGCAGATTGAGAATCTGCCACGCCAAGATTTTTAAGGACTTCTTGATTTAAAACGTGCATGTTGGATACGCGCAAATCATTATTTGTCTGCATAATCATGGCGCCAGCACGTTCTAACGCAATGTTATGTGGCATGGACAGCAATGCTGTATCGTATGTAGTCTTTGCAAAACCAGGGTCTTTTACGTCAAAAACGTGAGACGATAAACTATTTGCGTTTGTGTCGTAGGATAATGGTTTTTCACC
>Ga0007854_10001283_pt1 | contig 16119 bp, 10 predicted proteins | sample CryBogCBH12Aug08_FD_60382 | JGI IMG/M metagenome (GOLD analysis project Ga0007854, IMG submission 60382) | Freshwater microbial communities from Crystal Bog, Wisconsin, USA - CBH12Aug08 | ecosystem: Environmental > Aquatic > Freshwater > Lake | place: Crystal Bog, Wisconsin, USA | collected...
TCGACTCACCAGACTTGATCATGTACTGAAAAGCAGGTCCCGACCATATGATATGTTTGCCATATTCTTTACTAAGAGCCAAGGAAGCAAGACGGATACCCACATCTCGTTTGTTCTTTGGATGGATGGTTTTTGCATCCCCCAAATCGATTGTGGTGACCATTCCTGTCCGAGTTAACTTGAGCACGTTGGCTTGAGCTTCTCTTATGAGTGCCCAGTCACTATCTGTCGGCACATCGGAGGCTTCATGGAAATTTGGGAGCTGGACATAGAGAAACGGGAATTGACCTTGGCCCCATTTCTGACGCCAATCTCTAATCAGAGTCGGAAAAAGCGTGTTGTAAAGGGTTGGTTGGTCGGCATTGGATTCTCCCTGATACCAGAGAACGCCTTTGATCCCAAACGGAATGAGGGGTGAGATCATGCCGTTGAATAGGCTTCCCGGAGACTTGGGATGACCTGGGCCAACAGGCATATGAGGAGCGGGAACCGAAGTATCCACCTTGCGCTCAATCCGCTCCAGCCACTGTCCAGATAAGGGAATTGGATCTTCTCCAGCTGTCCCGATCTGGGAAATCTGCATTTGATCGGGAAGTCCTGTAAATCCGCACGCTCCCTGCGCAGCATACACCCGAACAGCAATTGAGTTTTCACCTTGAAGCAGGATGCCAGGGGCAATTCGGTAATTACGCGCGATTCTTGAGCCGTCGACAGTGGTTGCCTTGGTGAATCCAACCTTTGTTCCGTTCACATAGACGTCATCGTAATCGGCAATCGTGCCCAATTCCAACTTGAGAGCCTTGCCAGACCACCCATCAGGAAGGGTGAACGACCTGCGGAACCAAGCCGCTCCATCGAAAGGACGTCCCTCTTCCACCGGCTCCATCGTGTCGATCGTGCCGGGAAGATTGACTTTGTTCCAGCCATTTGGATCGACAACGCGGTTCTCCCAGCCTTTGAGAAACCCTTCATTTCCGGTATCAGATCGAGTCGCCGCCCATTCCTTTAAAGCTGCTTTGTATTCTTCAATTTTGGTGGGGAAGTCCTTGATCTCTTCTTGGTATAAATCGACAAGCAGCTTGAGGGATTCATTAGATGTCAATGCATCTCGGCTGGTCCATGATTCGGCACGGGTGCCTCCCCAAGATGAGTTAATCAAACCTATTGGAACATTTAATGCATGCTGGAGTTCCCGCCCAAAGGACCAAGCCACAGCGGAGAAGGAACCAACCGTATGACGAGTCGCGGGAGTCCATAAGCCACGCACGTCTTGAACTGGCTGATCGGCAGCTGCCTTCTCAACTGTAAACATTCGAACATTCGGGTCAGCTTCGGTTAGTGCCTGAGAGAAATCGCTTGCCGCTGATTCTTGGAACTCCATATTGGACTGTCCAGAACAAAGCCAAACCTCACCGACGGCAACGTTTTGAAGAGTCTTCGAAGCTGAATCTGTTTGGATGATTAAACTTGAGCCGTTTGCTTCTGACATCGCAGCAAGCTTCAGCATCCACTTGCCATCGGTGCCTGACTTGGTGGACTTCACCTGATTATTGAACAGGACCGTTACTGTTTCATTGGGGAGCACCTGACCAAAGACCGGTACCTCAATCCCCCTCTGCAACACTAAATTGTCAGAGAACAAGGCAGGAAGTTTCAGCGCAGCACGATGAAACAGAGAAACGGACACAGCAACCAGCAACATCAATGGGTGTGCTCAGTCCTGTAGGAAATCTTGAGATACGGAGCCTGCGATACGCCAGATGGATCGGGTTCTTTCATGAGTTGCTTTTCTTCTGGAGCTTGGAACCGAGAGCCGTACTTAGCTCTCAGTCCCTTCATATCTGGATCAGGAAGGCTAATAAATCGGTTCGCCATGGAATTATAAACTCGGATTTCGACCTTATTTGTACCAGCATGAACGAATCGTGTGATATCCAACTCAAGGGGTGGATTCCAGATCGAACCTACCTGATGTCCGTTGATCAAAAGTATCGCCGCATTATGTACGTCGGGAAGACCAAAAACGACTCGCTGGTATCCGGTTTGATTGATTTGGAACGAGGCTGAGTAGCGGCCCCCGCCGGAAAATCCTTTCGCTGTAGGGATGATTTCCCATCGTTGCATAGCATTGAGATGGACCGCTTTGGGTGCATCTGGCCCGACAAAGCTGAGATCCCAACCTGAATCCGGTTTGACCAACTGGGTGATAGTTTTTAGAGGCTCATTTGGCTCCGTATCGGCAACTTCAGGGCCATTTGTTGCGATGATGAATGTGGATTCTCTTGGTGCAAGTTGAATCGTCATGATTCCAGTTCGTCGAATGGTTCTGACGCCAGTCATCGCATTCCATTGTTCGAGGTGAGACGGAGTTCCATGCGGGGTGAATTCGATGATCGTCCCGGAATCGGTAGGGTTCGCCAAGAAGTAAATCGTCCGATCTGGAAGAACTCGCGAGATAAGTGCGCAGTTTCCGGGAGCTACTTTGAGGGTGGCTGAATTCAACCCCAGAGTTGCGAGTTGAGAGACATCCGCGTCGTTGGCAAAGACCAGATGATGGTGACTGGCGTTGGATTCAGGGCCGAATAATTTCGTCGATAGAGTAACCGTCTCTGCTTGGACGGCTTCTGGCACTAATCCTGATGCCAGCTTGGGCGGTTGTCCAACACAACTGACAATCCCACCTGCAGATGCAAACTCGTCGATCTTCCTAAGGGCCTCAATATCGATCGATTCAATTCTCGGGATGATTAGGGCCTGGTAGGTCGCGTTTCCTACCCGGAGCACTGCCTTGCCATCCAGTTTTTCGACTCGTCCCTGCTCAATCAATGACCAGAAATCAACCCCGTCAAATTCGATTCCAGAATGATTCAAGGCTTCGACCAGATCGGATCGGTGCATCATTGCCTTTTGGAGGCCAAATTCGCTGGTCGCTGGACCAGTAACAAAGTGATCACGCACCGCAAAGTCCAGCAGCAATTGTTCCGTGCCACCTTTAGCCATTCCATCTTCAATCGGTAAGTAGATGGCTACTTGCGCATTGGGTTTTCCTTGGCGCAAGAGCCATGAGCACCGATTGAGATACTGAACCAGGTCTGGGAATACTGCCCACTGAGGGTTGTTCTCTCCAATGGATGGTCCGTAATAAGGAAGCCAGCCCGGATTGCCTGCTGCCTTGGGAGAATATGGGAAATCGACGCCCGTTATATCGTTGACTCCACTGAGGAAATGCATGTCACTCATGACTTTCAAGTCACTGAGCGTATCGGTCAGGCGATTTGGGATTGCACCCCAGGTCCAGGCTTCGGAGCCAATGATATTCCTTCCTTGTTGGTGAGCGGCAGACGCAACGTATCGACAAACATTGAACCCGCGCCATTCGTAATGTTCGCCGGTTGGCATATCGATGTACGCCGACGAGGTCATAGGCAATGGCGGCGTTCCATAAGGTTGAAGTTCTACTGCCATGTTGTGGGCATGGGACCAATCGTAAACCGTCTTTACGTACTGGGTGTTTGCGAGTTCAGCGACTGTCCGCCAAAAATCTTGTCGAAGGCTTGGTGCCAACGCTGAATGATCATCGAACAAATCTAAGAGGTGCGGAATAAGGTCATAACCTCTAGCCTTGACAAATGCAGCCGGGAAGTCATGCGTCCAATTCTGACGGTACACCTCCAAACTGTCAGAGAAGATGGATTCAATCTTCTTTGGGCGGGTGGATTGCCAAGGAAGAATCGTGGAGTTCATGTACCGTTCCACTGCCACCCGATTAAGGTGATCCACTACCAAGCCTTCATTACCGAGAGACGCACGCTTGACCAACATTCGGGTTGGAGTCTCAACGAAAGCCGTAAAAGGTCCATCCGTAGGTTGATTGACCAATTTGCCATTCTGGAAGATCGCTATGATTTGATCTGCAGGATCAGTCACGAATGGTTTGTCAAATTGGAGAGTTCCGGTTGTTGCGTGTCCGGTACCAGTCTGAAGTTTTTGAGCACTATCTTGAACAGTTACCTGTGAGCCACCAAATGGCCATCCGGTACTCCCACACATGCTGAATCGGAGCCCCAAGCGATTCGCGGTATCTGCCGCGAATGCAAAATTATCCAGGAATTCGGGAGAGTTGAAACGCTGGTTATGCCATGCACCTGGCTTATCGACATCCTCTGGATACATAAGGTAAGTCATCACACCACCTACCCCTGATGCTTTCAATATCTTGAGCTGCCGGTCGATGTTCGCTCGGTCCCAAGCTGGTCCGAAGACTCGCCAATACATCCTTGCCCTTGCTTCTTTGGGGACATTTCGCCATCCGTCCAAGATCGGATCTTTGGAAAGATAGTTCGACAGCATTGTCAGAGCCAGCAACGGCAACATGGTATTTAGTTTGGCATGATGCACTCTGGGAAGTGGCGGAATGGGCGGAATGGGAGAAGGGGCAGGTAGAGCAGGCGGCTGGAAAGGAATGAAGGCCAGAAAATGGAATTCTAGATACTAGGCTGGTTCGGAAACGATCAGTTTGAGATACGCCACTTCTTCTTTCAGCTTCTTGGTACGTAGCACGTCGTTATCCTCGTCGTAAAATGGCATGAAGACAAAGGTTCCGTCGAACTGGTGCTCTCTGAGAGCGTCAAGCAAACGATGCCAATTTGTGACCCCTTCGGAGATTGGGCAGAAAGATCTTCGCCATCCCTTATCAGGTTCAGAAATGCGTGCCCGTTCCTGCCAAGTCGTGGTGTCTTTGATGGCCACCCAAGACAGATATTCGCCGAGCAAACCTGCAGAGTAATGCCACGGTTCAAAGCCCTGAAAGCTCTGATTCCCGGGGTCCAGTTCAATTCCTATGTATGCGGAAGGTAGCCCTCGCACCAAGTAAAATGCCGCTGTCGGAGACGTGATCAGCGTGTTGTGGTGAACCTGATAGATCGCACGGATTCGATGCTTCTTGCAGGCTTCTGCTACCCGATCCATGTCGGCTTTAGCTCTTTGAATTGCGCCTGTAACATCGCTATCCTCCTTAGGGAACCAAGCCATTCTGAACTCTTGAATTCCGGCTTGAGCCATGATCGCTAAGGGAGATGGGTCAGCACAAATTTGTTCAGCATTGAACATCGTGGATGCACGAACAATCTTGATTCCTTCTGCTTTGGCTTCCTTGAGATAAGGAACGAGATGAGTTGAGATGTTCTCTTCGTCGACGACAAAGCCTTTGCGGATGATCACATTTGCGGTATCCAAATCGACTTCTTGAACAAGGTTGGCAAGTTGCCCTCCAGACAGATTCCGATAGGATTTGGGAAACAAACTCCAAGCGATGTTCATCGTTCGGGTTGTACCCGTAATCATCCAGCGACACGAACTGAAGCACCAGGAAGAATCGCCTCAATTTCATCCAGGTTTGCGACTCCACTTCCTCTCTTTTGAGCCGTTGCTGCACCCGCTGCCAATCCAAAGCGAAACGCCTCTGCGGCAGGGAAGCCTTTGTCTAGCAACGTGATCATGGCCCCGATCATCGAGTCACCACAACCTACCGTACTTTGCTGTTGGATTCTTGGCGAGTGGCCGATGTAGACCTGACGCTTAGCCGACATCACGGCACCGTGTTCACCTCGGCTAATGACAACGATCGAGGACTCTTCAGGGTTCTGCACCGACAATCGCTTGGCAATCTCTTGCGCTCCTTGAATGCAATCTTCAAGAGTAGTAAGTTTTACACCGAGCAGTCTCGAGGCTTCTGACGCGTTCGGCTTTAGGAAAGTTGGTCCGGCCGCCAAGCCCATTTTTAGGACATCGTTGTCAGCATCCAAGGCAAATGGAATTCCGGCATTTCTGGCAATATTGCCAATCCGTTGGAAGATTTCTGGAGGTGTCCCCGGAGGGTGGGAACCGCCCAACACCAACCACCTTGAACTTGGAAGTAGGCTCCTAATTTTGGCTATCAACGTTTCGAGTTCTGAATCGTATATGGTAGGTCCTGGCTCATTGAAGCAAGTTGGGGGCCTTCCATCTTCCATTTCCAGGGAGAAATCAATTCGTGTTTCTTCGCGAATCGAAACAAAGTCGTTTGGGACGCCTTCGTTATCAAGGACATGCCGAACATATGCCCCAGGGCCCCCACCCAAGAAACCAGTTACTAACGTCTTTCCTCGCAAGCCGTGAATAGAACGGGAAATATTGACCCCTTTGCCTCCAGCGTCCCTTTCAACGCGACGGGCACGGTTGGTGTCATGGAGGGCCAATCCTTCCAGGTAAAGGACATGGTCAACGCTTGGATTTAGGGTGACAGTTAGAATCAGGGATTGTGCCCCTTGGCGATTGAGCCCGGTCCAGAAAGCATTCTGAGACCATTCAGAATGACGATGACGGTTGACCCTTCATGTCCAAGAACAGCGAGAGGGAGGGGTACCCGTAGGAAAAGTGAAGATAGGGCGAGCACAGTTATCATTCCTCCTGCAAAAAGAAGGTTAAACCGAATAGTTCTTACGGTTCTTCGTCCGAGAAGGATGAGTTTGGGAATGTTCTCAAGCCGATCGTTCATCAGGACGACGTCGGCCGCATTCATGGCGACGTCGCTACCAAATCCTCCCATCGCAATTCCGACGGTTGATGCAGCCAAACTTGGCGCATCGTTCACCCCATCTCCGACCATGATCGTGGGGTCTTCCAGGGTTAGCTGCTGGACTATTTCGGTCTTCTCATGCGGGAGAAGGTGAGCGTGAACGTTATCGATTCCAATCTGTTTGGCAATGAGATTGGCTGGTCCTAAGCGGTCGCCGGTCAACATGATGATCTTGTTGACTCCGGCATCCCTTAGGGATCGAATGAATTTTGGTGATTCTTTCCTTACTTGGTCCGAAAAAGCGAAGGCGAAACATCCTTCGTAGGTCGACGCGAGACATGTGGTGTATCCCTGCTGTTCCAGCGTGTGAATTGCGTCAATCAGGTCTGTAGGTAGCAAGACGTTTCTAGACTCAAGTAAAGCCCTACGCCCAACCATGATCGGTTGATCTTCGAATATCGCCTCAACTCCAAGTCCAGGAACGACTCGATGGCCCGTGACCTGAATAACTTCGAGACCAAATTGATCAGAGAGGGAAACGATAGCGGAAGCAATGGGATGAGAAGATGAACGCTCTATGGCGGCGAGTTTCATCAGGCCTCTAAGGAGAGCAGGGTCCGATGGTGGCAGATTTGATGTTTCCCAATCTTGGATTGCGGTTGAACCGTCCTTCGCAAACAGAATGTGGGTAAGAACGGGTTTTCCTACCGTCAGAGTCCCGGTCTTGTCGAGTGCGATCCCTTTAATTCGCCCTGCCAATTCGACAAACTCGCCTCCCCGTACCAGGATGCCGTTTCTAGCGCACCAAGCGAGGGCACTTAATGTGGTGGCAGGAGTTGAGATTACGAGAGCACAGGGGCTCAAGCCGACCAACAGAGTGAGCGAAAGGTAAAACGCCTCGCTTGAAGGTTGACCCAAAAGTGACCGAATGCCGTAGGATGCTCCAAATGCGACCAACACAAAGATTGTGTAGGTCTGGCCAAACCACTCGCTTATGCGTTCGCCACTGGCTTTATTGTCTTGGGCATCCTGAACCAAAGCAACGATCCGATCAAGGGCGCTGTCGCCGACTTTTGCGGTAACTCGTGCCAAAAGGGTTCCTTCCTGGTTCTGAGTCCCACCAATAATATGGTCTCCAGGTGCGCATGCGACGGGTATCGACTCGCCCGTCATTGAGCTTTGATCGACGGTGCTTTGACCTTCCACAATGATTGCATCAGTGGGAACAGAGTCAAAAGCGTTGATTCGAATAATATCGACGAGTTCAAGTTCTTCAACCGGAACATGCATTGCTTCGGAGCCATTTACCTTCCATGCCCTCGAAGGACGAAGCTTGATAAGGCTCTGAATGGCGCTTTTGGTTCTGGCCATTGCCACAGATTCAAGGGTTGTGGAAAGGCTGAAAAGGAATAAAAGAGCGGCTGCATCCGAAACACGATGGACAGCAATCGCACCGATGGCCGCAAGGACCATAAGGATGTTGACATCCAGTTTTCGTTCCTGAACGGCTTCGTAAGACGACTTGAGCGCTTCATACGATCCGCTTACGACAGCAACGTAGAAGGCAGCATGGAATCCAGGAATGAACCCCAGAATCAAACTCAGTCCACATACCGCAGTCAAACAGGTCGGCAAAGGGATGCTTTCGAGCTTGGCTAGAATAGCTTTCCATAACCTGTCATGTTTTACAGGGTTTTGCCCTTCGGATGGAATTGCAGTGAAAGCCATGCGTACCTTGTGTGAGTCAACTGACACAAAAAGAAGCCAGCCTGTCGACACCTAGTTAGTCGTCAGGCTGGCTCAATAGTTTCTTTGTTTGAGTGACTAACCGTGAACCGAAATCCGGTTGACCGATTCTGGCTTTAGGGGATTGTGAGATTTGACGTACTCAATCAGAGCATCCAAGTCTATTAACCCAGTATCTGTTCGACTTCCTTTTGCATTCTTTAGGGTGTTATGCGCATCACCGCCGTTTGCTGTAAAGTTCAGGAACGTGACGCGATAGACCTTTGAGGGCTCGATAGATTTCCCTGCAATGACGATATCAGAGACTCGGTTACCGGCAGGCTTGGACTTGTCAATTGTATAGGTTGATCCGTTGGAGGGAATGAGTGACCCACCCGTTCCTACCCCTTCTTCGATAGCTGCTTTAATCTCGTCTCCGGTCAAATCCAGCGTAGTAAGCGTGTTGCCAAATGGCTCGATCGAGATCAATTGACCATAAGTTATCTTGCCAGGATCCAATCCGCCCCTCACGCCACCAGAGTTGACAAATGCGGCGACGGAGCCTGTTTTGGCCGTAGATGCAAGCATGCCATCGGCAATAATGTCACCCATGACACCGTCACCACCGTTGAGAGCTTCTTTGGCGAGGGTCAGTGCTGTTTCACCCACTGGCTGATTCGACATGGCAGCGATCGGCTTGTGGAAAGCTTCGATCATGGCGGCAGTTTGAGGATCGTCGGGAATCGATTCATCAACTACGATCGGAGTGGCATGACTCCAGCGCACGAGTTTGCCCTTGTCGTCGAAGTCCAATGTGATGTGGCCGAAAACCTTGCCCCACTCCCAACATTGGAGGATGGGAACCATATCTCCATCAGCATTTCTGGTCATGGTAGGATACTGCCCCTCGGACTTTGGCCAACCAGGAATGCTGGGAGTACCTAGCGGTGTGTGCGAATGCCCACCGACCACAACGGAAACGCCATGGAGAGCCTTCACCAGCTCTTGGTCTTCGTGATAACCGATGTGGGTGACCAAGAAAATTTTATGGATGCCTTGTTTTTGTAGGCTATCGATACCTGCTTGAACGGAATCGTGCAGGTCCTTTAGCTTAACCGTGGGTCCAGGTGAACTGATGTTGGTGACAGTCGGTGTTGTGGCTCCAACAATTCCAAATTTCTCGCTACCCACAGTAATTATCGCAGTATCGTGAACTTTGGAAAGGGCAGGTTCTGCAGACAAATCCAAGTTGGCACTTAATACAGGGAATTGTGCGTTGTTTACGAACGTCGCTAACGTCTTCGGTCCACGATCAAACTCGTGATTTCCGACGGCCATAGCTTGGTAGCCGACGCTGTTCATGAAGGCTGCATCTGCCAAGCCTTCATATGTGTTGAAGTACAAAGTTCCTTGGAATGTGTCGCCGCCGCTCAGGATCATTACATTGGGCTCGGTTTCTTTAAACTTCTTAATCAATGTGGCTTGGCGAGCATAGCCGCCATAGGTTTTGCCCTTGATCTTGGTAGGTTCGATGTGAGCGTGAAGATCGTTACTGTGAAGCAAAGTGATGGTGATAGGCTTGTCTGCAGCCGCGATCGCAGACATGACCAGCAAGGGAGCAAACAGCCATTTGCGCATGGCAATCATTGTGACAGAATCATCGATCCTGCTCTGGCAGTGGGAACACGGGGAATTCGGTCTCACCGGTCAGAATCATTTCCTCAATATACGGAAGGCACGTCCCGCAGTTTGAGCCACAGCCGAATCGATCCCGCGCCTCTTGGGTTGAACTGACTCCTGCATTCTTCAGGTCTGAGAATTTGATATCAAAACAGACGCATTGTTTGACCGGGCGAGGATCTATTGCCATGGGAGTTTAGATGTCCGCATTGGGATAGACATCCAAGTCCCAACCATCTCGTTTGCCATTGGCCAGTTGGTAGCTTGCAGCCAAACCGATCATAGCGGCATTATCGGTGCAAAGACTCAGGGGAGGCGTAAAAAAGGAATATCCCCTTAAATCGCAAGCCGCTTGCAGGCGACTTCTCAGTGCAAGATTTGCCGCGACCCCACCAACCAGGGTCAACGCTTTACTATCCAAACGGTCCATCGCTCGCATGGCTCGTTCGGTAAGGACGGAGACTACGGTTTCTTGAAGGCTGGCGGCGGCATCTGGAACAGAAATGGCATCCCCTTCTTTTTCGGTAAGGCGTAGCACAGCAGTCTTCAAGCCGCTGAAGCTGAAATCAATAGTGTCGCCTGACAGTCCCTTCGGAAGCGGATATCTCTTGGCATTTCCGCTTTGGGCAGCCGTTTGGATTGCCAATCCACCAGGGTATCCCAATCCGAGAAGTCTTGCTCCCTTGTCAAATGCTTCTCCGGCAGCGTCATCGCGAGTTGCCCCAACAATTCTGTATTCGCCCAATGCCTGGACGTCAATCATCTCGGTATGGCCACCGGAAACGATCAGACAGGTGTGAGGAAAGGGTGGGGGTGTTTCCAGTGCCAAGGTGCTGAGAAGGTGGCCCTCTAAGTGATGAACTCCGAGCAAGGGAATCTTTAAACTGAACGCCATTGCTTTGGCGGCAGTGAGTCCCACACTTAATGCACCAACCAATCCAGGACGATTGGTGACGGCTATAGCTCCCAATTCATCGCGCCCTATCCCAGATCGAATTATTGCTTCTTCGATCACAGGGAGAACAGCTTCTACGTGGGCTCTTGCTGCGGCTTCAGGGACAACACCCCCCCATTTCTGGTGCATTTCGATTTGGCTGGCAACAATATTTGAAAGGACTGATCGACCGTAAATGACGGCCGCACTGGTTTCGTCACAGCTCGATTCAATCGCCAAGATCGGCCTATCGAACAGTTTCAATTCCGAGGAGCTTGCCATTTGTCCAAGTCGTACATCCACATTACGACGGCGTCCTCTTTGTTGTCAGGATAGTAACCCTTTCGAGTGGCAGCGATATGGTAGCCCAGCTTTTCATAAAGAGTAATCGCTGGCTTGTTTCCTGCTCGAACCTCAAGTGTTGAGCAGACCATTCCGGCCGAACGAGCCTTTTCGAGGAGTTCGACCATTAGTTTCTGACCGATACCTTGTCTCCGATGGGATTCGGCAACTGCGATAGTGGTGATGTGGGCCTCATCGATCACCAACCAAACTCCTCCATAAGCCACGACCTCACCTCCCGTGATGCCGACGAGGAAGATGCCGTATTTATGATCCAACTCGTTTTGGAAACTGCGCTCTGACCAAGGTGCCGCATTAGTCACCTTTTCGATTTCCAAGATCGCTGGAATATGCGATGCTTGAAGTGGTTCGAAGCGGAGGGTCTTAAGCATGGACTTTTATGGTTAGCCGCCCAGATAGGCTTCTTTGACCTTTGGATTGGTGAGCAACGCCTTTCCTGTATCGGAAAGAACAATATTTCCGGTTTCCAATACATAGGCTCGGTGTGCGATTTCGAGAGCTCTGTTGGCGTTCTGCTCTACGATCAGAATCGTGCGTCCTTCCTTGTTTAAGTCAAGCACGATATTAAAAATTTCTGTAACCAGGTTGGGCGCCAAGCCAAGGCTCGGCTCATCGAGAAGGAGAAGTTCAGGCCGCGACATGAGAGCGCGTCCAATAGCCAACATCTGTTGTTCACCACCGCTCATCGTTCCAGAATTCTGCTTGAAACGTTCTCGAAGGCGAGGGAAGCGATCGAGTACTGCTTCCATATCCTTGTGAATGTCGGCGTCCTTTCGAATATATGCTCCCAACTGAAGATTTTCGTGAACCGACATATTGGTAAAGATTCGGCGACCTTCTGGAGAGTGCGAAATTCCTGCCTTCACGATTTCATGAGGCGCGACGGATGCAATGTTCTTGCCCTTGAAATTGATGGTGCCGGTTCGGGGACGCAACATGCCGCTGATCGTTCGTAGCAAAGTGCTCTTTCCTGCACCATTCGAGCCAATAATCGCGACGATCTCACCTTGATTGACATCAATGGAAACATTGGTGAGCGCCTGGATGGCCCCGTAGAAGACGTTAATATCCCGGATTTCAAGCATGCTGTGTGGGATAGGTTCTACCAGAAAACGCCGTTTGAGAACCAAGTTTCTGGTGTTGATCCTTTGATTTGCTTAGATGTTTGGTGAAATCACACTGTAGGTTCAAGGACTGGCTTGAAGAAGGTTTGAGCCATTCCAGTGCTCTGAATGGTCTATTATCTTGAGTGAGTAATCCGGCAGTGGGGCCGGCGTACCGAATGAATTCGGTGATTTTGGCGATGATGGCCAGCTCATACCAGGCAGGAAACTGTCGATAGGCATTGAAGAATTACGTTTAAGATTGATGTCGCCGAGCTTGAGCTACGGGCTGTCGACAAATGAACCCATACCATGAAGAACCCTAAGTTCTCGCACGCATTTGAAGTTGTTACAGACTTACCTGAGCCGCTTCTCCCCCTAAAGACCCTGGCATCCAATTTCTACTGGACCTGGGATCACGAGATTCGAGAGCTTTTTCGAGCGATCGATCGCGAGGGTTGGGACAGCTCTGAGCATAATCCGATTCTATTCCTGAACCGCCTTTCGAAGGATCGAATTCAGCGATTAGCCAATGACTCAGTTTTTGTAGCGCGAATTCAAACGGCATTGGAATCGTTGAATCGCTATTTAACACAAGAGACATGGTTCGATCGAGCCTATCCGGGTGAGCGTGAAAAGACTCAAGTAGCCTATTTTTGTGCGGAGTTTGGAATATCAGAGGGCTTACCAATCTATTCAGGCGGATTGGGCATCCTTGCTGGAGACCATTTAAAAGCCGCCAGTGATCTGGGGGTTCCACTTGTAGGCGTGGGACTTCTTTATAACCGAGGGTATTTCCGCCAAAGGCTCAACCACGACGGTTGGCAGCAGGAGATCTATCCACAGTACGACTTCTACCAGATGCCTCTTAAACTTATTCGAGATGCGTCTGATCAGCCACTAAGAATTGAAGTTGAGTTCCCCGATCGGGTCGTTACGTGCCAGGTTTGGAAGGCGGCAGTTGGACGCGTTGACCTTTATCTGCTCGACAGCAATGTCTTAGAAAACCAACCGAATGACCAAGGGATTACGGATACGCTTTATGGTGGCGATGAGGAAATGCGCATCCGCCAAGAGATCATTCTTGGAATCGGTGGACTGAAGGCACTGCTTGCAGTCGGAATCAAACCAACCGTTTGTCATATGAACGAAGGGCACGCTGCGTTTCTTTCAATCGAGCGAATTCGTGAATTCATGGCTGACAAGGGCTGTGATTTTCGAACTGCCCGACAAGTCATCGTGAACGGAAACGTCTTTACCACTCACACCCCAGTCCCAGCGGGATTTGACTTGTTCACCCCTCAGCTTTTGGAGCGTTACATGGGTAAGACTGTCGCTTCAACTGGACTGCCGTTCAATGACTTCCTAAGACTTGGTCGTGTGGATCCACAGAACAGTGGGGAAGCGTTCAATATGGCGGTTTTGGCGATGGAGAATGCGGACTATGTCAATGGTGTATCCAAACTTCACGCCAAGGTCACCCGAGCCATGTTTGGAACTCGCTGGCCCGGATATCCAGAAGATGAGGTTCCGGTACAAGCGATTACGAACGGTATCCATACGATGACTTGGATCAGTCGTCGAATGGCGCTCTTGTTTGATCGATATTTGGGACATGAATGGCGTCGAAACCCAGAGGATCCAGCTACTTGGTCCCATGTGTCTCAGATTCCTGATGAAGATCTCTGGGCCGCCCTCGAAGATCAACGAGGCTCTCTGATTCGATTCGTTCGAAAGCGACTTCAGTCTGACGTTGAGTCGCGTTCTCTGAACCGAGCAGAGAATGGAGTTTTGAATGGAGTTCTCGACCCGCGAATTCTGACCATCGGATTTGCGCGACGATTTGCAACTTATAAGCGAGCTTCTCTGATGATCACCGACCGAGAAAGGCTCAAGCAGTTGCTATTCCACACGGAACGACCAGTACAGATCATTATCTCTGGTAAGAGCCATCCTCGAGACGATGGAGGCAAGAAGATCATTCAGGATCTGGTGCGCTACATCAATGAAGGAGCGATTAGCCGGATGGTCTTCTTGGAAGACTACGACATGCAGGTTGCCCGAGCTCTGGTGCAAGGAGTTGACGTTTGGCTCAACAATCCTCGAAGGCCCCATGAAGCGAGTGGTACCAGCGGAATGAAGGTTGTTCCAAACGGTGCGCTGAACTGTTCGATCCTCGATGGTTGGTGGGATGAAGGCTATGAACCAGGGCTTGGTTGGGCGATCGGAGATCGAACCGAAATACAGGATGAAGGACACCAAGATTGGCTCGATTCCCGCGCTCTTTATCACATCATCCAGAACGAGATTTCGCCGATGTTCTACCACCGGGTTGAAAACGGAGTGCCGAAGGGATGGGTTCAGATGGTCAAGCGTTCCATCATGACTCTTGCTCCTCAATTCTCCACCAACCGCATGGTCAGAGACTATGCCGAGAAATTCTATGTTCCCGCATCTTTGGCTTATCAAAACTTGGCAAGTGGGGATCTTTCAAAAGCAAAGGGTGCATTGGGATGGCGTGACCGTGTCCGAGAGGCATGGAGCAATGTTCGGATTGTCTCAGTGGAGGACTCCTCCAGTCGATCTAATAGCCTTGGTTCGGATATCACGATCCAAGTCAAAGTGTATCTAAGTGGCTTGAGCGCCGAGGACGTGAAGGTGGAAGCCGTGTTCGGCAAGATTGGTCCGAACCGAGAGATCACTCAATCCCGAATTGCTGCTTGTAAGTTGATTGGTCAAGAAGGCGATCTTCATATCCTGGAGACCACGGTTCCGTGTGATCATCCGGGACACCAAGGTTATACGGTGAGAATCGTGCCTTATCACCCCGACATATCTGTATCGAGCGAATTGAACTTGGTGGCTTGGGAGTAAGCGCAGCAAGGAATACCGTAGAATCAAGCGAACCCATGAATTTGGACGTCACCTATCCTCGTCGTAAAACTTCTCCATGTCGTATTGGGCCGGTCACGATCGGCTCAGGCTATCCGGTCCTCGTGCAGTCGATGATCACCGAGGAGACTCGGAATGTGGATGCTTGTGTTGAACAGATCATCGCCCTCCATCGTGAAGGATGTGAACTCGTTCGAGTCACAACTCCCAGCCTTGGCGAAGCCCAGTGTTTGGAGGAGATTCGAGCAAAGGTTACGGAGCAATATCAGTATGTTCCACTGACCGCTGACGTCCATCACCAGGGAACCGCGATTGCAGTTGAAGCTGCAAAGCATGTTGACGAAGTTCGAGTGAATCCAGGTCTGTTTGTGTTTCACAAGCACACCAATCAGCTGGAGTACACCGAGCAAGACCATATTGATGAGAAGCAGGCGATCGAGGCGAGTTTTGTGCCGGTAGTCGAAGCATGTAAGAAGCATGATCGTGCCATGCGCGTTGGAGTGAACCACGGCTCTCTGTCCGAGAGGATGTTGGTGACTTACGGAGACACTCCCGAAGGCATGGTGCAAAGTGCGCTTGAATATCTGCGCATTTGCGAAAAATATGGTTACACCAACCTGAATATCTCCGCCAAAGCCAGTCGAGTCCCGGTCATGATCGCTGCTAACCGATTGATGGTCATTCGCATGGCAGAGGAAGGGATGGCTTATCCGATGCACCTTGGTGTTACGGAGGCGGGTGACGGAATGTACGCCCGCATCAAGAGCACGGCAGGTATCAGCACACTCCTCATGGAAGGAATTGGAGATACGATTCGCGTTTCGCTTTCAGAAGATCCGATCAATGAGATTCCAGTTTGTTACGAC
>Ga0007854_10001284_pt1 | contig 16114 bp, 18 predicted proteins | sample CryBogCBH12Aug08_FD_60382 | JGI IMG/M metagenome (GOLD analysis project Ga0007854, IMG submission 60382) | Freshwater microbial communities from Crystal Bog, Wisconsin, USA - CBH12Aug08 | ecosystem: Environmental > Aquatic > Freshwater > Lake | place: Crystal Bog, Wisconsin, USA | collected...
GAGCGCTGTGATCCGACCGGCCATGGCGCGACACCCTGAAACAGGCGGGATGCGCACCGAATGCGCCGCCGGCAGAGGCCGCAGGCAAGCGAAAAGCCGAGGCTCCGCTTGCGGAAACGGCTTTGGCAGCTTGTCCGGCGGTCGACGGTGGCGCCGGATGCGCGCAGATCCCGCCCGCTTCAGGGTGTCGCGGATGGCTCGACACCTAGACTCCCTAGCGCTGATCGGAGAGACATTATGACGAGGGGGCCGCACAGAGCTTGCCGCGACCGCGAACCGTCGATCGGAGCCCCTTACCCTTCGGCTCTCGCCGCGTCCGCGTTCACGCGGCCGGTTTCAGCGGTGGCCTGGGTGGTGTGGCAGGAATGAAGCTTGAACTTCATACTCCGCAAAACCCCGCAAGAAGCAAATATATTCATTATATATCAATGCATTATAATATGATCCCAATATGGGACATATTACTTGATAACTTTTTGGGAATATATTAGTTTATCGGAATGCGGATCATCGCCAAAAGCACCCTGCGCGAGTTTTGGCTGCGTTTTGCCGACGCGGAGGAGCCACTGCTGGCATGGTATCGCGAGGTCGAGAAGGAGGATTGGGGCGAGCCCTCTCATGTGAAGGAAAAGTATCGTAACGCAAGCATCATCAAAGGAAGCCGGGTGGTGTTTAATATCAAGGGCAACAATTACCGGCTGGTGGTGAAGATCAACTACCCCTATCGGATGGTCTATGTGCGTTTCGTCGGCACGCACGCTGAATACGATCAAATTGACGTGGAGGAGGTGTAACATGGGCAGCAATATTAAAGCGATCCGGAGTGAGGCTGATTACAAGGCCGCGCTTGCTCGCATTGACGCGCTCATGGACGCCGACGCCGATACCCCGGAAGGAGATGAACTCGACGTTCTCGCAGATCTCGTCGAACTCTATGAGGACAGACATGTTCCAATGGGATATCCGTCCCCACTCGGCGCGATCCGTTTCCGCATGGATCAGGCTGGACTATCGCCTCGGGACTTGATCCCCTTTCTGGGCACCCGCGCCAAGGTTTCCGAAGTGCTGTCCGGAAAGCGGCCACTCACGATGCAGATGGCGCGCGCTCTTCACGCCAATCTTGGGATTCCGGCGGACGTGCTGCTGCAACAACCCGGCGGCGAACTTCCATCGGCCCTCGATGGAATCGAGTGGGAGAGGTTCCCGCTTATCGAGATGGCAAAACGCGGCTGGATCGCAAAGCGGCAGAACCTGGCCGCACATGCCGAAGAATTGATCCGCGACCTGATCCGCCGGGCGGGCGGCGAGCATGTACTGCCGGTTGGGCTTTATCGGAAAAATGACGTAGCTCGGCTTAATGCGAAGACCGATCCCTACGCGCTGAAAGCTTGGTGCTGGGAAGTCCTGGCGCGCGCGAATGCGCGGCGACGACCGGTCGCGTACAAGCCCGGCACCGTTGATCAGTCATTCTTGCGCAAAGTCGCAAAGCTGAGCTGGTCGGAGGAAGGGCCGAAGCTGGCTCAAGAGTTTCTCGCCAAGCACGGCATACAGCTTGTGTATCTTGCCCACCTGCCGCGCACGCATCTTGACGGCGCGGCGCTTCAGCTTGCCGACGGGACGCCGGTGATTGGAATGACGCTGCGCTACGACCGACTGGATAATTTCTGGTTCTGCCTCCTGCACGAACTCGCACATATCGGCCGTCATATGAAGGACGGCCTTGAAGGCTTCGTCGATGATCTGAGCCTGCGCGGCGTGACGGGCGCGCGGCGTGATCCGAGGGAAGACGAGGCGGACGAATGGGCGGAGGCCGGATTGATCCCGGACGATGTCTGGAAGACAAGCAAAGTGAAGGACGATCCGTCGCCGCTTGCCGTGATTGAATTGGCGCAGCGTCTCGGCATCCATCCGGCGATCATCGCTGGACGGGTCCGGTATGAAACCAAGAATTTCCGGTTGCTGTCGCATTTCGTCGGCACGGGTGCCGTGCGGCAGCAATTGCTTGAAGGAGACGCGTGATGGGCTTGCCGCTTTATTCATTCGGGGGTGTGTCCCTGTCGGGATTCGTGCCTCCGCCGGTATCGCCACAGATGAACGCTCTCCTCGCTTTATTGGGCAAGCCACGGAACCGCTCCGAATGGGAAGATCGTTTTGCGACTTGGCAAAAGCCGGCGAGCGATACGGAGGAAGAACGCATTACCGCGACGGCGAACCGGGTATCCCGAGCCATGCGGCATAGCCACGATCTGCCCCAGAGAAGCTGGATGATCGTGCGGCAGGGAAGCCATCACAACAAGACAAATACCAGAGCCGAAAGCGACATCGATCTCTGCATGTGCCTGACGGACGCATTTTTTGTTGATGGGCCTCAAAACGATTGGCCGACGAACACGGAATTAGGACGCGTGCCGATTCCGTTCACCTTCGAGCAATACCGGAATCATATCGCCTGGTGCCTTCAACAGGAATTCGGCACGGCGGCGGTCACGATCGGCAAGAAGGCGATCCATTTGCACAAGAATGACGCCGACAAAATCGACGCCGATGTCGTTCCAGCCTATGTCCTCCAGCGCTACGGGCCACGGGTCGCCCCCTTTTGGCAGCGCGGCGTGCCGGAGCATGGCGTCGCGTTCCTGACGAGCGAGAACCGGTTGACGACGAATTTTCCGGAGCAGCACTACGCCAATGGGGTTGCGAAAAACAACAGGACGGGCCGTCGCTACAAAAATGTCGTGCGTATTCTGAAGCGAATGCGCAACCATATCGCCGACAACGCCGAAGCGCCCACGGCGGCGCGCAATCGAGCGAGGGATACGGCGTCATTTTTGATCGAATCGCTCGTCTACAATTGTCCCGACAACCTGTTCGGACATTCGGTGATCTATGATGACGTGACGGCGGTGCTTCGTTATCTGAGCGCCGGACTCAACGATCGTCAGAGCGGCAACGCGCTAATATCGTTCTTGCGGCTGACATGGATGGAAGTGAACGGCTTGAAAGGACTGTTCGCGCCGGGGCAGGCGTGGTCAGATACCGACGCCGCTGAGTTCGTCAACGTAGCATTGGCTTACATGGCTGTCTGATGCACCAACTTCTCTCCCTGAAAACGAAACTATGGATCGTTGTAGGGCTGGCGGCTTTGGTGTCGGCTGCATCAAGATGGGTAGGGCTGGATACGATGACGCTCGGAGCCGTTGTCGGCGTCGTCGAGCTTTTAGTCATTCAATTGATGCTGCGTTCCTGGCGAGTGCTGCACTGGATTTCATGGTTGCCCTGTCCGGCATGGACGCAGGCGGATTTGTCGGGCGAGTGGCATGGCGTGATCCAATCGCAATGGAAGGAAAATCCGGCTGACCCCGCTCTGCCGCCGATAGAGGCAACCCTCAGTCTGCGTCAAAACTGGCAGGAGGTCGTCTTCGTTCTCAAGACGGAGAAGATGCGGTCGCGGAGCATCGGCGCCGTGCTGAGCTTCGATCTAAACACGAATGAGATTCGGTTTCGGTATTTTTATGAGACGGAGCCGACCGCAGCGGCGAGCGGCGACAATCCGCCTCAACAATTGGGAAGCGCGGTTGCGCGGGTCAATCTTGATCACCCAGATCGGATGACCATCACTTATGCGAATGAGCGTGGATCACGCGGAGACATTACGTTGGAACGAGGAAGAGGAGTAGCAACCCATGACAAAACACTTCCCCAAGGGGCTGGACAACCGGATGCGCGATCAAGACGGCGAAATCCGGAAAAAGCGCAGCGACACGCTCATCAGAACGGTGCGCGCTGAGTACGGCGATCATGTTGCTCAAGGTTATCGGAGCGATGCCAAACTCGGGACGGTTCTGGAACGCGAGGGGCTGGAGAGTTTGGACCAATTGCTGAAGAAGCCGCGATAATTATTTCGACTTGTTCGGCGATAGCACCAGTTAGGCGGCAATGCGCGCAGATTCGCGCTCTGCCACATTCATGCTAATAATTCTCCAGCATAGGGTTTTGCTCAATGGTTGATCGTTAATGCCTGATTTCTTTATCAGCTATATTTCAGCAGACGAGGTTTGGGCCGAATGGATTGGCTGGACGCTCGAAGAGGCTGGATTCAAGGTCGTTCTGCAAAAATGGGATTTCGCGGCTGGCAGCAATTTCGTGCTTGAGATGCAGCGGGCGGCTGCCGACGCCAAACGGACAATCGCCGTATTGTCGCCGGACTATCTGACGACGTCGCGTTTCGGCGCGGCGGAATGGGCAGCCGCCTTTGCCGGCGATCCCGACGGGATGAAGCGGACATTGGTTCCGGTGCGCATCCGCGCATGTCAGGCCGACGGATTGCTGAAGAGCATTGTTTATGTCGATTTGGTTGGTCTAGACGAAGCCGCGGCCAAGCAACGTCTTCTCGACAATTTGACCGGAACGCGTCGCAAGCCGGCGGCACGTCCGATGTTCCCCGGCGCAGGCTCGCCAGCAACGGAGCATCACGCTTTCCCCGGTTCGGCGCAAACCGCCGGAACACCAACCTCAGGCCCCCGCTATATGCCGAAAATTCGCGGCGCCGTCACCGACGTTGACCGGCGGCGCTTCATCCGAGAGGCATTTTCTGGGACTCAACGGCGGTTCGAGCAGGCCCTGGCTGAATTGGCTCGGCAAAATGTAGGGGTGGAGTTTGATTTAGTGCCGGTGGACGCGACGAAATTCACGGCTGAGATTTTCGTGAGTGGCAAGAGCCGTGCTCGCTGCAAGATTTGGGTCGGGGGCATGATGGGCGGCGATGACATCGCGTATTCGGAAGGTCAGGAGATTCTGGGCTCAAACAGTCTCAACGAAGACCTGACATTGAGCGAGAATGACGGAGAACTCGTGCTGAGAGCAATGATGGGCGGATTTGGTGGTCGGGCCGCTGAAGGGCTCGATCCTCAGAAACTGAGTGCCGAAGATGCGGCTGAATATCTGTGGCGCCGCTTTTCATGGGGTCTTGAGCGGTGATGCGAGAGCCGGAGGCAAAAATATGCAACTCGCACCGAACTTAAAAGCCGTCCGCTTTCAGCAACTCCCGGTCGGCGATCTGTTCATCTGCGCCGATCATAAAACACCTTGCATCGCCTTGAAAGGCGTAGATCCCGAATGTGACGGGGACATAATTGTTCTTCTGCTCGGTCCAAATCTGCCGGACGGCATGGGGCTAAAAGTGATTGGCCCCCGACCAGAAACGGTCATTGCTATCGGCAAGGATTACATCCTTAGGCTACCGATCGACCCGAACAGTTGGAAAACAGAACTTCCTCCCGACGACACCCCCTGCGTCGCACTCGTGGAAGACAAGGCGTTCTTCCGGGGAAATTTTAGCAATTCTCTCAAAGACTTCAGGCCATGTTGGATCGAGGCATCGAGCGGAGTCCTGCGATACAAGCCACCGCCCGGGATTAAAGCCTATGCCGTCAAATGGGAGATCGTGATCCAAGAGCCGGTGCTGAAAGAACAAATGGCCTTGCACCTGCCGTGAATTTCCCTCCGGCACTTGGATCGTGGTGGCGACGCGCACAGCTTCGCGCTCTGCCGCCGACAAGAGGTGGCCCGACAGCCTATACTGACCTCGACTCAATCACTCCCGTCGCCGGTTCCACACCAGCAGCGCCTCTTTCCCCTCCTCCGACGGAAACAACGCCGCACTGAGCGGTTCCGGCAGGCTGGGATCGTCCAGCTTGATTCGCAGATAGTCCTTGGGCTGATCGCCGCCGGAACGGGCCTCCCAGGCGTCCCCGATGCGGGAAGTCCCGATAAACACCCGGAAGGCCGGCGCATTTTCATGGTCGCGGTTGTCGTTGGGGACCAGCCGCAGCTTGGCGTCGATGGTCAGGGTGCGGATGGCGCCAGTCCAGCCGCCATCCTTGGCGAGGATGAAATGACCGATTGTGCTCATGGTGTTGGCTCCTCATTGTTGGAGGCTGATGATGGCGGTGTGGCGGACTCGGCCTGTCGGCGCGGTTGGCGTCGGGCTGGTTTTTCCTCGTTCGATACCGGCACCGGTTGGCCTTCCTTGACCGCCTTGGCAAAGCCCCGGTCACTTTCCAGAAAAGCCGCCAGCATGAACGGAATGAGGTCGGCGATGGCTTCCGTCTCGCCATAAGTGGCGCGGTAAAGGGCGGCGTAGTCACGAAGCCCCTGGTTGAGTTCCGGACTTGCCGTGATAGTGATCCTGACCGGCGTACGGTCGGGCAATTTGCCAAGTTTCAGCATGGCGTCTCCTTTCAGCCGTGGTAGGGCCGCAGTACCAAATCCTTGTGGACGATGACGCGCAGCGGCCAGCCGGGACGGATTGTGATGGTCGGCTGGATGTTGAGATTCTTCTCGGTGATGCGCTGGCCGGCGTGGTCAACATTCTGCTGGGTCGATTGACGGATCGCCTGGACGAGATTGCTTTGCTGGCTGCCGAAGGTAACCTCGGTGCCGACGCCCAGCAGGGTGGACAGCGCCACGCCCTTCAGCAGCGCCCAGCTGTGATAATCGACCCCGTCCGCCAGCCCGGCATAGCCGGCGGCATCGGTGGCGGGCAAATTGTCGATCTCGATGGAGGAACCATCGGGCAGGATGATGCGTTGCCACACCAGCAAGGCACGGGATTGGCCAAAGGCGACGACGCTGTCATAGGTACCGATCAGGCGCGAGCCTTGCGGGATCAGCAAAATCTGCCCGGTGACACTGTCATAGACGTTCTCGGTCACCTGAGCCGTCACCTCTCCCGGCAGATCGGAATTGACGCCGGTGATCAGGCTGGCGGCGATGACGCTGCCCGCCATCACCTGATAGGGCGAAATCGGCGTCTGCAGGGTATGGCGGTTATAAATGCCGCCGGCATCGCGCTGATTTAGGAAATCGATCTTGCGCTGCTGGTTGTTCTGGTCCTTGTCCGGATCAAGGGCGAGACGCGACGTGTCGGCTGCCGACGCCGTTTGCACCGATTGCCCGGTTGCCCCCTGCCCCGTCGCGGCTGCGTTGACCGGAGCCGTGCGGTTACTGATCTGGAAGAACACGCCGGCCTCGCGAGCCTTCTGCGATTGCTGGGCCAGACGCTGGCGTTCGGCCTCCGCCGCCTGATCCACCGATCCCGGCGCGACACCAAGCTGGCGTTGATGGTCCAGGATTGAGCGGCCAAGATCGCCGGGCAGCGGCGGTCCCAATGGCGGCGTGTCGGGTTTCATCTGGGCATAAGAGCCGGGCAAAGCCGCCAACCCGTCGGGTGTGGCCTTGCGCTCGGTATTAAAAAGCTCTTCCGCCTGCTGCCCGGTCCGCGAACCCGGACCCTTTAGCGCCAGCCCGACTACCGTGAACAGCGCAACCAAACTGATGGCGACGATGCCGACCAGAAGACCGCGCTTGAACCGGATCGGACGCCGTGGAGCCGCTTTCAATACCAGGGCTTCCGGAGCCGATTTATCCGGCGCGCTCATGGCTGGCCCCCGGCTTTCGGGGCGGCATCGGTCCGGGCGATGCGCACCACCCGTTGCGGATCATTACCGAGCCGCAGCTCAGCGGCGGCGAACAGCCGGTCCACGATGTAGTAGTTGCCACGAACCCGGTAATTGACCAACTGGCTGTCGCCGTCCGGACCAACCACGAACAGCGGCGGCGCCTCGCCCTGGTCGATGCGGACGGGGAATTCGATATAGACCTTGGCGCCGTCGTCGAAGGCGCGCATCGGCCGCCAGGGCGGCGTGTCGCCGGAAATGCCGTAGCGAAAGCGGAGATTTTCCAGCGCCACCCCGACAGCGATCGGCGCCACCGCCTCGGCCTGCTCGTTCTGACGCTTCAGGACCAGCAGCTGATCCTGCGGATAGGTCCAGGACAGCGCCGCCATGGAGGTTTTCTCGGTGCTTTCCAGTTGCAGGTGATAGCTGCGCCGGTCGGTGGTGATGACCAGATTGGTCTTTAGCGCCGGCGCGAAAGGCTTGACCAGCACATGCACCCGCTTGGCCTCGCCCGCACCGCTGATGGTGTCGCCGATCACCCAGCGCACCGTGTCACCGGCGGAAACGGCGCTCAACATCTCGCCCACTTGCAAGGTGATGTCGCTGACCTGTTCCGGGGCGGCATAAAGCTGATAGAGCGCCCCATCCATGAAGGGATAAACCTGCACGGCATTGACGTAGCCGTAAGCGGTCGGCTCCTGCAGCGCCGCCTTGTTGGCGGCGGCAACCCGAGTGGTCGGAGACCGCATGTCCGGTTTCGGCTGGAAAGGTGGCTGCTGGAGCTGCCCAAGCAACGGAACCGGCACCGGGATCTCCACCACCTCAACCGGCTTGAGCGGTTCAGCGGCAATGACAGTCGGTTTGAAATCGGCGCCGTCATAGTGAATGGCTGGCGGCGACACCTTGTCGGCGCAGGCGGCCAGCAGGAGCACGACGGCCGGGACAAGGATCGTCCCGCGATGGAAAGCACGTGTTTTCATGGCGATGTCCTTTGCTGGGAGGGAATGGCGGGAGCGCTATCCAGTTCGCGCGACCAGGCAATTCCGTTGACGTAGAGGCCAAGAGGGTTTTTCCGCAGCACCTCGGCATTGCGCGGCGTCTGGATGACGGTGGAGAGGATGGCGGTCCAGCGTTCCGTGCGGGCGAGGCTGCCATGCTCGAACAGCTGCTCGCCCCACTTCACCTGGAACGAGGTCTCGGAAGCCCGCACCACACTGGTCACCTGGATCGAGACGCTACGGCTGCCGATGGCGCTGAACGGATCGTTGATGCGTGCATAGTCGTTGAGAAAAATCGCCGCCTTGTCGGTGGCGAAGTCGTAGGCTTCCAGCCAGTTCTGGCGAACCAGTACCGGATCGATGGAGAGCGAGCGGACATCGGTGATGAAGCGGGCCAGATACCAGGCGATCTGGGCATCATTCGGCTGGTAATTCCGGATGGCGGGGGCGACGGCGCGCACCTCGCCGAGTTTGTCGACCTCGACCACATAGGGGGTGACATGACTCTGGCTGGCCTGCCAGATCACCCCGCCAGCCAGGGTGGCGGCCAGGGTCAGGCAGCCGAAGGCCATCATCCGCCAGTTTTTGGCCTGGACCCGGGCAGAACCAATCCGTTCATCCCAAAGCTGGCCTGCTTGCCGGTAGGGCGTCTCCGGCTCGGGCGTCTGCCCATACCGTTGAAGGGGGCGTTTGAACATCATCGCTTATTCATCCTTGCTGGAGAGATCGGGATTGGCAGGGGCACCAGACCGGTCGCCGTCCTTGATGGACTGAGCGGTAGCATGGGCGTGGGCGCGTCGGGTCTGATCGACGCGGAGGCTTTTCGCCCAATCGGGCGTGGATGCGGTGCCGGTGGAAGACGGGGACGGCGTTTCGCTGGCCATCGGCTGGCCACCGGTGGCGGCCCATGCGGCTGATCGTCCGACGTCAGTGCTATCCTTCAGCGAAGAAGAGGCCCGGCCCGCGGTGGAACGGAGACCTTGCGCAACGGCGCCACCAGCCGCGCGGGCGGCACCGCCCACACCGGCAGCAACGCCCGCCATGCCTGTGGCACCGGAGGTCGCCTGTCCAAGCTGGAAGGAGGTCGAAGCGGCCGATCCCATGGCGGTGCCGGCGCGGATCGCCGCCATGCCGCCGGCGCCGGCCATGCGTGCCCCGGCCAAGGCCGCACCGCCGGCAAGCATGCCGGCGCCCACCGCCGCACCGACCGTGCCGATGGCGGCGCCGGCGCCAAGCTGGGGCGCGCCGGACACCAAGCCGGAGGCGATGCCGGGACCGAAAATGCCGAGGCCGAGCAGGGCGAGCGAGGCCAGCACCAGCGACATGGCCTGGGCGATATTCGGCTGCTGGCCTTGCAGGGCGGCAGTGAACTGGCCGAAGAATCCGGAACCGATGCCGACGATCACCGCCAGCACCATCACCTTGATGCCGGACGCGATGACATTACCCAGCACCCGCTCGGCCAGAAACGCGGTCTTGTTCCACAGCGCGAAGGGCACCAGGACAAAGCCGGCCAGGGTGGTGAGCTTGAATTCCAGGATGGTGATGAACAACTGCACCGCCAGAATGAAGAAGGTGATGATGACGATGAACCAGGCAATCAGCAGAACCGTGATGGTCAAGAAATTGGCGAAGAAGCTGGTGAAGCCCATCAGGGTGCCGACCTGCTGGACCAGCGGCCACGCCGCCTGAAACCCGACCCCAGCCAATTTGCCGGGCTTCAGCAGATCATTGGCGGTCAAGCTGCTGGCGGAAGCCTGCAACCCCAACTGGGCGAAGGAGCGGTAGACGATGCCGGCGAGACTGCTGAAATTGTTGAGGATGAAAGCGAAGACGCCGACGTAAAGCACCTTCCTGATCAGCCGGGCAAGGACGTCGGAGCCCTCGTCCAGAGCCCAGAACAGACCGGCCAGGGTCATGTCGATCCCGATCAGGACGGTGGAGAGATAAGCGACCTCGCCCGACAGCAGCCCGAAGCCGCTATCGATGTACTGGCTGAAGGCCGACATGAAGCTATCGATGACATTGAGGTCGTTCATCTGGCTTCTCCCGCCATCATTGCGGCGTATAGGCCGTGCCCGATCCCAGGAACTGGGTCGTCATCGCCTGGGCCGCCGCCTCGGATTGAGCCTTCCTGGCCTGATCGAGCGCCTCGGCGCGGTATTGCGCCGCCATCAGAGTCTGGATTTGCAGCTGCTGTTTGGCCGACAGCGCGATCAGCTGGTTGGCCGCCTGTTGCGCCTCTAAACTGCCGACCGCCCCCTGGCTCGCCGTCACCAGGGTGGCGAGCGTGGTGGCGTCGGCCTGGACGTTCTGATCGATTTGGGCCTGAACCAGCATGGTCTGCTGATAGGCGCTCATCGTGCTTTGCCAGCGGGTTTGCGCATCCGTGACCAACTGATTGGTGGTCACCGTTCCGCCATACTGCGACGGGAATTGCTGCTGGTACGCCGTGTTGGTGGCATTGACGTTGAAGGCAATGCCGCCGGCCTGGTTCATCAGGCTGTTGATCTGCGACAACGCCGACGTCATCTGCCCCAAGGACGAGACGTTCAGCGACTGGAGATTCTTCCCCATGTTCTCCAGCATTACCGCCTCGTTCTGCAGCGACTGGATCTGGTTGTTGATCTGCTGCAGGGTGCGCGCCGCCGTCAGCATGTTCTGGGCCAAGTTCGAGGCGTCGATCACCGCCCACTGGGCATGGGCGGGGGAACCGAGAAGGGATAGAGCCGTCGCCGCAGAGAGAAGAAGCTTCGCAGTTTTTTGATTCGTCATGGCGTGTTCTCCGGTAGGAGGTCGACCGCCCAGGACAGTCCCTTGGCGGTGAGCCAGGCATCGAGAAAAGGAACCGGCTCGGCCGCCAGCCGGTCGATCAGCGTTTGGTCATCGGACGAGGAGGCGCCGCACAGGGCCAGCGCCACCGGGCCGAGGCCGAGTTCGAACAGCCGGTTGCCGCGGCGGGATTGCAGATAGTAGTGACGCTTGGGGGTGGCGCGGGCGATCAGCTCGATCTGCCGCTCGTTCAATCCGAAGCGCTCATAGGCGGCCCGCCCCTGCGGCTCGACGGCCCGATCGTTGGGTAGGAACAGGCGTTGCGGGCAGGATTCGATGATGGCGGGCGCTATGGAACTGTTGGCGATGTCGGCCAGGGATTGCGTGGCGAAGATCACCGAGACATTCTTCTTGCGCAGCACCTTCAGCCATTCGCGGATGCGGGCGGCGAACAGCGGGTTGTCGAGGAACACCCAGGCCTCGTCGAGAATCAGCAGGGTCGGACGCCCGTCGAAGCGCTCCTCCAGGCGATGAAACAGATAGGTCAGCACCGGGGCGACCACCCCGGCTTCGTGCATCAGGTCTTCGGTCTCGAAGCACTGCACGTCGGAAAGGGCGAGCCGATCCTCGGCGGCATCGAGCAGGCTGCCGAACGGGCCATCCAGGGTGTAGGGCATCAGCGCCGCCTTCAGCGCGTTGGATTGCAGCAGGACCGACAGGCCGGTCAGCGTGCGCTCTTCCACGGGGGCGGTTGCCAGACTGGCGAGCGCCGACCACACCGCTTCTTTGATTTCCGGCGTGACGGCGACCTTCTCATGCGCCAGCAACGCTCCCACCCATTCGGAGGCCCAACTGCGGATGGCCGGATCATTAATGCGGCGCAAAGGCTGGAAAGCCAGCGATCCCCCCACCCCCAGCGCGTGATGATCGCCGCCCATGGCGAGGATGGCGGCACGGGCGGAATTGCCTTTGTCGAAGAGATAAACCTGAGAATGGACATAACGGCGAAACTGCAGGGCCAGCAGTGCCAGCAACACCGACTTGCCGGCCCCGGTCGGGCCGACGATCAGCAGATGCCCGACATCACCGACATGGGTGGACAGGCGAAACGGCGTCGAACCACTGGTCTTGGCGTACAGCAGAGGCGGCCCGTCGAGATGGTCATTGCGCTCGGGTCCCGCCCACACCGACGACAGCGGCATCAGATGGGCCAGATTTAGCGTATGCACCAGCGGTTGGCGGACATTGGCATAGACATGGCCGGGCAATGAACCGAGCCAGGCTTCCACCGCATTGGCGCTTTCGCGGATGCAGGTGAAGCCAAGACCGTTGACGATGCGCTCGACGGCGCGGACCTTGTCGTCGGCGGCCTGTCGGCTCTCGTCCATCACCGTGATGGTGGCGGTGAGATGGCCGAAGCCGACATGGTCGCCGCCCAGCGCCTGCAGCGCCAGATCGGCATCAAGCACCTTGTTGTCGGCGTCGGAATCGAGCAGTTGGGTTGCTTCGTTGGTGAGCACTTCCCGCAACAGCGCGGTGATCGACTTGCGCTTGGCGAACCATTGCCGCCGGAGTTTGGTCAGCGTCTTGGTCGCCAGAGTCTTGTCGAGGGCGATGAAGCGAGTCACCCAGCGATAGGCAAAATCCTGGTGATTGAGCGCATCGAGAATGCCGGGCCGGGTTTGTCCCGGAAAGCCGAGGATGGTCAGGGTACGCAGATGCGCTTCGCCCAGCATCGGCTCCAGCCCGCCGGTCAGCGACATGTCGACCAGCAGACCGTCCAGATACATCGGGGTTTCGGGCACCGCGACCGGATGTAGTTTCGTCGAGATGGTGCCGTGCAGATAGGTCAGCGTCCCGGCATCGTCGAGCGCGCGCACCTCCGACATGAAGCCGGACAGCAGGTCCAGCACCCTGTCCGTCTCGTCCCCGAATCCGGCCAGCTCCTGCCGCCAGTTCCGCCCTTCCCCTTTCCGGCCGGTATCCAACAGGGCGCTTTCCGCCTGAGCCTGGCCGTCGGGCGGCGGCATATAGAGGAGTGTGAGGTGGTAATGGCTCTCGAAGTGACGGCCCTGATGACCATCTTCGAAGGCGGCGCGGCGTTCCTCGTCGATCAGCCATGAAGCCGGATCGGGAAAGGTCGAGTGCGGGTAATGCAGCGCCTCGCGGCGTTCGGCCTCGAAGAACAGCGCCCAGCCGGAGCCGAGACGACGCAAGGCGTTGTTGGCTCGGGCGCAGATACCGACCAGTTCGGCTTCGGTGGCGCTGTCGAGATCGGGCCCCCGAAACCGCAATGTGCGCTGAAAGCTGCCATCCTTATTGAGCACCACGCCGGGGGCGACCAGGGCCGCCCACGGCAGATGGTCGGCCAGCCGGTCGGCCGGCTGACGGTATTCGCCGAGATTCAGCATGACATTTGCCCTTTCTGCCGCAGATGGCGGACCAGCACGGCGAGGAAATCGGGATCGCGTTTGGCGGCGAAGACGGCGAGGCTATGGCCGAACAGTCCCAGCGCCACCCCGGCGATCCATTGCTGAAGACCGAGCCCGACGGCGGCGGCCAAGGTGCCGTTGACGATGGCGACCGACCGTGGCGCGCCGGCCATAAGGATCGGTTCGGTCAGTGCCCGATGCAGCGGCACCTCGAACCCCTCGATGTGATGGGAGGCTGCCATCACACCAGCGCTCCGCCGCCGAAGGAGAAGAACGACAGGAAGAAGCTCGACGCGGCAAAGGCGATCGACAGGCCGAAAACGATCTGGATCAGACGACGGAAACCGCCCGAGGTCTCGCCGAAGGCCAGGGTCAGGCCGGTGGTGATGATGATGATCACGGCGATGATCTTGGCGACCGGGCCTTGCACGGAATCGAGGATTTGTTGCAGCGGCTGCTCCCACGGCATGCCGGTACCGGAAGCATGGGCCGGTGCCGCCAGCAGCAAGGCGACCACCGTGACGGAGAAAACGCGGAAGGCGTGACGGAGGGCGATCGGATAACGCATGATGATTCCTTTCACAGGGACTGAAGTTGAGCGGGGGTGAGAGCGGTGACCGCGTAATCGCCGTTGCCATCGAGGCCGGTGACTTCGGCGACGGTTTCGATGCGCCGGCCGGTACCGCGTCCGTGGATGAACACCACCAGATTGATGGCCTCGGCGATCAGCCGGCGCGGTACGGTGACGATGCCTTCCTGGCAAAGCTGTTCGATGCGGTAGAGGGCGGAGTGGGCGGAATTGGCATGGACGGTGGCGACACCGCCGGGATGGCCGGTGTTCCAGGCCTTCAGCATGTCGAGTGCTTCCGATCCCCGCACCTCACCGACGACGATGCGGTCGGGGCGCAGACGCAGGGTCGAGCGGACCAGATCGGCCATCGAGACGACGCCGCGCCGGGTGCGCAATGCCACGCAATCGGGAGCGGCGCATTGCAGCTCGCGCGTGTCCTCGATCAGGATCACCCGTTCGTCGAGACCGGCCATCTCGGCCAGCAGGGCATTGGCCAAGGTGGTCTTGCCCGACGAGGTGCCGCCGGCCACCAGGATATTGCGACGGTCGCGCACGGCCTTTCGGAGCGCATCGGCCTGGATCGGCATCATGATGTGGTCGGCGACATAGTCGGCCAGCCTGTAGACCCGGGCCGCCGGCTTGCGGATGGCGAAACAGGGGGCCAGCGCCACCGGCGGCAGCAATCCCTCGAAGCGCTCGCCGGAAGGGAGTTCGGCGCTGACGATCGGATTGTTGGCGTGAACCTCGGCGCGCACATGCGAGGCGACCAAGCGGATGATCCGCTCGGCCTCAGCCGCTTCCAGCCTCTCGCCGGTATCCACCCGCCCCTCACCGAGCCGGTCGAGGCGCAAGGTTCCATCGGGGTTGACCATCACCTCGATGACCAGGGGATCGGCCAGGGCGGCGGCGATCACCGGCCCCATGGCGGTGCGCAGCATGGCGCGGCGGCGATCGTCGGCCTCCCGATGGGACGTCATGACGGATCTCCTTGCTCATCGCCCGCGAGCGTGCGGCGACGGCCGGCGATCTGCCGGCCGACCTGATCGATGAATTTTTGGAAGCGCTCCTGCCCGACGGCGCGGGCCGCCTTGTCGGGCTCGGGAAGCGGCGCGGTGACGGTGATCTGGTAGCGGATGAACAGCGCCAGGCTTTCCAGCAGCACCTGACCGTCACGCTCCAGGCGGTCCATTTGCCGGGACTGGCGGTCGAGGCGGATCTTCAGTGCTTCGTCGATATCGCGTGCGCCGCGCCGGGCGAGATATTGGCGCAACGCATCGGCGACGATGGCCGATTTGGACGAGCCGGGTTTGGCCGCCAGGGCTTCCAACTGGGCGGTCAGCTCATCGTCGAGATAGAGGTGATGGCGGGGTTTCATGGCGCGCCTCAAAAGCCCGGCAGGAGATCGTCATGGGGGCTGGAGCCGTCATTGACCCCATAGGCCCTGGCGACGACGGTGAGCTGGTCCATGACCCGCTTGTCGGCGGCGATATCGGTGTCGTCCTCGGCGGGGCCGAACAAATCGTCCTGTTCCGGCACGAGAGGTTTGCTGACGCCCTCCTCCGGCAAACCCGGATGGCGCTGCTGCTGAAGACCGCCTTCCTCTTCCGACAGACCGCTCTCTTCATCGGCGGCGGCGGCCAGACGGATATGCGGACCACGCACCTGCCCGCCCCAGTCGTCCGGTCGCGGGGCTGGCTTGTCCGCGTAACCATCCTCGGCCAGCATCGGGGCCGCGGCGACACGGGTGGTGAAATTGCGGTCTTCGTAATAGCGCAGCTTCTTGGCCCGGATCGGCGCCAGACCGGAGACCAGCACCAGTTCGTCGGCGGGCGGCAGTTGCATCACCTCGCCCGGCGTCAGCAGCGGGCGCGCCGTCTCCTGGCGGCT
>Ga0007854_10001286_pt1 | contig 16098 bp, 16 predicted proteins | sample CryBogCBH12Aug08_FD_60382 | JGI IMG/M metagenome (GOLD analysis project Ga0007854, IMG submission 60382) | Freshwater microbial communities from Crystal Bog, Wisconsin, USA - CBH12Aug08 | ecosystem: Environmental > Aquatic > Freshwater > Lake | place: Crystal Bog, Wisconsin, USA | collected...
ATGTGCAACGCCGGGCGCATTGTGCATCATCTCAAGGCGAACCTCTGGAAGCCGGAGACGCATGTGCTTATTGTCGGCTACCAAGGAGACGGCTCGCTGGGTCGGCAGTTGGTGGACGGCGCCAAGATGGTGAGCATCCTCGGCGAAAAAATCGCGGTGAAGGCGCAGGTGCATACGCTCGGCGGATTCAGCGCGCACGCGGGGCAGACGGATTTGCTGGGCTGGTTCGCCGCCATCGCGCCGAGCCGGCCGCGCGTGGTGCTGACGCACGGGGAAAATGAGCCGCGCGAAATGCTGGCGCAAAAAATCCAGCAGAAGTTCAAGTTGAAAGCGCAGTTGCCGGAGTTGAACGAGATGGTTGAGTTGTGAGCGTTGGAGAATTGTCCCGCCATGGGACAGTTAGTGTCTCGTCTCTGTGCGTAATGCCGATTTACAGTTTCAAAGGCGGCTTTCACTTCATTTTAATATGTTTATATTCAAATATATATATGAATTTTCAATTAGCTCTCGACATTGGCATCAGTGGTGCTAGTGTCAAACCACGTGGTTGCATCAGGCAATTAATGGAACAAAGTAGTAATCATATAACCCGCCTGATGCGCCGTTCCGCCGCGTGAACAAACAGAAAGCAAACAAAATGAAACAGACCAAAAACATCCGTAAAGCGGGTTTCACCCTGGTTGAAATCATGATCGTCGTGGCCATCATCGGCCTCTTGGCGGCCATCGCGATTCCGAACTTCGTGAAAGCTCGTGCCACGTCCCAAGCGAATGCTTGCATCAACAACCTCCGCCAGATTGACGCGGCGGCCAACCAGTTCGCGCTGGAAAAGGGCAAGACGACCGGTGCCTCCATCACGCTGGCCACCGACCTCACGCCCTACATCAAGCTGAACTCCTCGGGTAGCATTCCCCCGTGCCCGGCGGGCGGCACCTATGCCTGCGCCACGGTCGGCACGAACCCGACCTGCACGTTGAGCACGCTCACGCCGCCGCACGCGCTGCAGTAAGAATGTTGGTTTGATTCCTGACCCCGGAGCTTCGGCTTCGGGGTTTTTTATTTTTTAGTTTGTCCTCCTATTTAATAAATTGAAAAGTGGCATTGGTTGTGCTAATTAGGTTATAAGCGTTTCCGGCCGGCAATCTGTGAACAAAAACGGTATAAATTATTGTAATCCGCCCGCCGGGTGTTCACGACGCGAACATAAAATGAAAACAAACCAGACTAATAATGGTTCAAGCGGGTTCACACTCGTGGAAATCATGATTGTCATAGCAATCATCGCCTTGCTCTGCGCCATCGTGATTCCCAATCTGCTCCGGGCGAGTTCCCGTTCCCAAGCCACCTCCTGCATCAACAACCTCCGGCAATTGGACACGGCCATCCAGCAGTTTTCCGTGGAGGCCGGCAAACACGTTGGCGACACCATCGTCTGGCCGACGGATCTGACGGCTTATATCAAATTGAACTCAAAGGGGAGTATTCCGCCGTGTCCGGCGGGCGGCACTTATGCGCTGGCCTTGGTGGGCACCATTCCCTCGGCGACCTGTTCGTTGAGCACCTTCAACCCGCCGCATCAGCAACAGTGAGTGCCATTTATTTGGCGCGGCGACTGCTTGTGGTGTCTGTCATGGGTGCGCGGTTGGCTGGTAACCAAACGGTTAATATAATTAGTTTGTTTCGGGGCGGGGTTGCCGGTATAACCGCGCGTGTCGGTTCGGTCTAATCAATTAAATAATAAAAATACATATGAAAAAACACATCCAGAAAAAACAGGCGGGTTTCACCCTCGTCGAAATCATGATCGTCGTGGCCATCATCGGTCTGCTGGCGGCCATTGCGATTCCAAACTTCGTGAAGGCCCGCGCCACCTCGCAGGCCAACGGCTGCATCAACAATCTCCGCCAGATTGACGCGGCGGCCAGCCAGTTCGCGCTGGAAAAAGGCAAGAAAACCGGCGATGCCATTTCTTTTCCCAACGACCTGACGCCCTACATCAAGCTGAACTCCGGTAACGCCATACCGGTTTGCCCGGCGGGCGGCACCTATGACGACAGCACGGTCGGCACCAACGCCACCTGCTCGTTGGGTTCGACGGTTGCGCCGCCGCATTCAACGCAATAATTTTGGTTTCCGTTTAACGCCCCGGAACTTTGGTTCCGGGGCGTTTTCTTTAGCGGGGTTCTTGACTCGTCCCTTGATTTCCTTTAGGAAGAAAGCTTGCATGAGGCTGCCAACTTTTAAGCGTCTGGTTCCATGACGGCCATTTTGAGGACAGAAAAGCTGCGCGTCGAATACCGCAGCCGCGATTTGCGTCAGGCCACCAAGGTTGCCCTGAACGGCCTCGACCTCGAAGTCCGCGCCGGCGAAGTCTTCGGCTTCCTCGGCCCGAACGGTGCCGGCAAGACTACCACGATGAACGTCCTGCTCGGCTTTGTGCCACTGACGAGCGGTTCGGCGAGCCTGTTTGGCATTGATGTCCGCCAGCCGATTGCCCGCCAGCGCATCGGCTATCTGCCCGAACTGACTTACTACTACAAATTTCTCACCGCCGAGGAACTGCTCCGGTTCTACGCGAAAATTTTCGGCCTCGCCCGCGCCGAGGCGGACAAGCGCATCGCGGAATTGCTGAAACTCGTCGAGCTCGAATCCGCCGCCAAGCGCCCCATCAAATCCTACTCGAAAGGCATGCAGCAGCGCGTCGGCCTCGCGCAGTCGCTCATCAACAATCCTGATTTGCTCATCCTCGACGAGCCGACCAGCGGCCTCGATCCCCTTGGTCGCATGAAGGTCCGCGAAATCATCCAGCGTTTGAAGAGCGAAGGTAAAACCGTTTTTTTCTCCTCGCACGAACTTGGCGAAGTCGAGGCGATTTGCGACCGTGTCGCCATTTTACACCAAGGCGAACTCAAGGCCGTCGGCACCGTTGCCGAAGTTTCCGTCGGCTCGGATAACTTGGAAGCGGCGTTCCTGAAAATCGTCGGCTACCAACCCAGTCCCTTATCATGAGCAAAATCTTCGCGCTCGCCGGCGTCGTCATCAAGGAGCTTTACCGCCGCAAGGATTTTTACGTCCTGTTCTTTCTCACCGCGCTGCTCACGCTCGCGGCGGGCGCGGTGAATTTTTTCCACGACGACAAGATTGTCCGCTACGTCAAAGACATTTGCCTGTTGCTCATCTGGGTTTCCGCGCTCGTCATTTCCGTTGTCACCACCGCGCGGCAGATTCCCGCCGAGCGCGAGGCGCGCACGATTTTTCCGCTGCTGGCGAAACCGGTTTCGCGCTGGCACGTCATTGTCGGAAAATTCCTCGGCTGCTGGCTCGCGACCGGCGTGGCGCTCGTCGTGTTTTATTTTTTCTTCGCCGTGGTCACCGGTTCCAAGGAACAAATCTGGCCGTGGGGCGCGTATCTCGAAGCCGTGTGGATGCACTGGGTCATGCTCGCCATCGTCATCGCGATGGCCTTGCTCGGCTCGATTTTTTTTGCCGCGCCGTCGTCCACCTCCACCATCACGCTCATCGTCGTGGGCGGAATCTTATTGCTCGGCACGCACTTGAACACCATCGCGCTCCAGCAGCCGCAGCCGATGCAGTCCATTTTAGCGACGGTTTATTTCATCATGCCGCACCTCGAATGGTATGACCTCCGCGACTTCGTGGTCTATGACATGGGCCTCGTGCCGGTGCGCGCGGTGGCGCTGGCGACGCTTTACGGCGCGGTGTGGACAACGATTTTTCTGCTGCTCGCGTGGTTCGGTTTTCGCAAAAAGAGCCTGAACACCTGATGAAATTCTCCCCGCTGTCGCTTCTGTTCGTGCTGCTGGCGCTGGCGTTCACGCTGGCGACCAACCTCACGCTCACGGCGGGTAACTGGAGCACGCGCGCCAAGTCCGACAATCTTTTTGGCATGGTCTTCGGCGACGGACGAAAACTTTTTGCCAATCATTTTTTCACGATGGCCGATGTGTATTTCCACAGCGGCTATTACCCGTCCATCTTCGACCAGAAATCCGGCGAGGAAAAAGAAATCATCTCCGCCAGCCACGGCAAAAAGGAAACCGAGGAGGACGAGAAGAACGAGGATTTTCTCGGCCAGCCGAAGGATTGGGTGGACGCCTTTGGCCGCAACTTCCGCATCACGCAGCACACCCATCTGGCCAACCACAACGAGCGCGAAATCCTCCCATGGCTCCGCCTCGCCGCCGACCTCGACCCCAACAAAATCGAGACCTTCACCGTCGGCGCATTTTTTCTGCGCGAACACCTGGGGCGCGCGGACCAGGCCGAGGCGTTTTTGCGCGAAGGCTTGCGCAACAATCCCGACAGCGCCGAAATTCTCTTTGAACTTGGCCGCGTCTATCACGACAGCAACCACGACCGCGAACGCGCCCGCAACGTCTGGCAGCTCGGCGTGAAAAAATTCTTCCTGCGCACGCCCGACCAGCAGAAGGACGACAAGCTCATCTTCGAGGAACTGGCGGTGAATCTCGCGCACCTCGAGGACGAGGCCGGCAACTACGCCGACGCCATCAATTGGTTCCGCGCCGCGCAAAAAGTCTCGCCCGCGCCCGATGCTTTGCAAATCCAGATTGACGCCGTTCAGAAAAAACTCGCGGCGCTCATCCCCGTCACGCCGGCCAAGCTCTATTGAGCCAATCTCCGCTGCCGTTTTTCTTTTGTGTCTTTTGCGCCTTTTTGCGGCTGAAATATTTTTGTCCCCGACAATTCCGCTTGGTCTTTCCGCCGCCGCTCTGCTTTAATTCCCGCGATGAAACCGCGCACCGCCGCCATCCAGCGTCACACGCTCGAAACCCAGATTTCCCTCCGCCTCAACCTCGACGGCAAGGGCAAAGCCAAAATCCGCACCGGCCTTCCGTTCTTCGACCACATGCTTACGCTCTTTGCGAAGCACGCCACGGTGGATTTGGATTTGCACTGCGACGGCGATCTCGCCGTGGACGCGCATCACACCGTGGAAGATTGCGGCATCGCGCTCGGACAGGCGGTCGCGGCGGCGCTCGGCGACAAGCGCGGCATCCGGCGCTACGGTCACGGCTTTCATCCCAAGAATCCTTTCACCGGCGAAGCCTATGTGCCGATGGACGAATGTCTGGCGCGCTGCGTGGTGGATTTCAGCGGGCGGCCTTATCTCGTGTGGCGCGGGCTGAATAATTTTTCGCAAAAGAAAATTTCCGATGCGGAAAAAAAACAAGATGCGTCCAGCGTCTTCCGCTTCGGCCTCGCGCGGGAATTTTTCCAGGGCTTCACCAACGAGGCGCGGTGCAATCTGCATTTGGAACTGCTTTACGGCGACGAGCCGCATCACATTGTGGAGGCGCTGTTCAAGGCGTTTGCGCGGGCGGTGGACGCGGCGCGGACGCACGATCCGCGCATTGCCGGCCAGTTGCCCAGCACCAAGGGGAAATTGTAAAACCCCGACATCGGCGAATTCTTACTACTCTCATGCTGGCATCGATGGGCAACCTTTCTGGCGGCTTTCGAAGGCTATTTCTGTCCAGACTTTGGGCAAAACACCCTTTAGAAGGTCGTAGCCCAGAAAATGATGACCCAATTAAGCTTCCGAAGCCTCTCCGCCAGCCACGGATGACCATAAAACACTTAGTTTGCCCTTCCGCCGCTGGCGGATGACCAAAAAACGCTTAGTTTGCTCTTCCGTTTCTGGCGGATGACCAAAAAACACGTAATTTGCCCTTCCATTTCTGGCGGATGACCAAAAGAACGTTCCGCCGGCCTTCCGCCCGCCACGGATGAACATCCCAAGCTTAGCCACCCGCCCACCGCCAGTTCACCCCTTCACGCCCTTTTCCTTCTCGCGCAGACAATGCGTGAGGTAGGGCAGAAGCTGTTTCTTGCGGGAGACGACATCGCGGAGTTCGTAGATGCCCGGTTCGAGGCGCGGCCAGTCAATGCGCTTGATAAATTTCTCGTCGCCCACCACCAGCAGCAGCGAGCTTTGCGTGGCCACGTCCGTGACGAGCAGCGCGGAAAAATGATACGCCTTGCTCGCGCGATACCCTTCGAGCGCGCCGAGCAGCTCGTCCTTGCGCTTCCAAAACTGCTCGAACCCGGTCTCCTCGATCTGCGCGACGCTGAACTTGACCTTGCTGTCCTCGTATTCCTTGCAATCGGTGGTCACGGCCTGCGGCGCGGGCTTGAGCGTGAGGAGCGAGCCGCTGGCAAACAGTTTTTCCGTGAACTCGCGGGCGTTCGTCTGCGAAATCACTTCCAATTTTTTCAAGACCTCCGCATCGCGCGTCGTCGTGGTCGGCGAAGTCAGATTCAAAGTGTCCGCCACGACACCGGCGAGCAGCAGACCGGCGATGGCCTTGGGCAATTCCACTTCGTGCCGGAAAAAACAGTCGGCGACAATCGTGCTGGTGGAACCGACCGGCTCGTTGCGGAATAAAATCGGCTGCTGCGTGGCCATCGAGCCGAGGCGGTGATGATCAATGATTTCAATAATTTCCACCTCGTCCGCGCCCTGCACGGCTTGCGAAAGCTCGTTGTGATCCACGAGAATCAGCCGGCGCGAAACGGTCTTTAGAAAATCCGTCTTCGACAAAATGCCGACGGTCTCGCCTTCGGAATTGAGCACCGGAAACGCGAGGTAGCCGGAGGACATCGCCTCGTCGCGCACGGCGGCGAGCGGCACGTTTTCGCGGAAGCAGAGAAACTCCTCGTTCAACACATGGCGCACCGCGACGGCGGCGCGGCAGAGCGAGGCAGTGGTCGCCGTGTCGTGCGGCGAGGTGATGACACTGACATTTTTTTTACGCGCGGACTCGATGGTTTTCGCCTCGACGGAAATGCCGCCGGTGACGATAAGCACGCGCACGCCTTCGCGGATGGCGACGTTCTGGATGTCCCAGCGGTCGCCAACGATGACGCAGGATTTTTCCGGCGGAAACTGGTCGAGCCGCGCTGCGAAAGATTCCAAGCCCATCGCACCAATCATCAAAATCAATTCGTCCTCGCGTTCCGCGTCGAAGCCGACGACGAGCTGGCCGTCGAGCGTCTGCGCCAAACTCGCCAGCGAGGACAAAACTTCGCGGGAACTGTGCTGGCCGGATTGCCGGCTGACGGCGGGAAAAAGAAACTTGCTCAACTTGAACAGCGACAGCAGCCCGCGGCATTTGTGCGCGGCGTCCATCACGGGCAGGATGCGGAGATTTTTTTCATCCATCAGCCGCAGCGCTTCCGCCGCCGTCGAGTCGGGCCGCACGCTCAAAATTTTCTTCTGCATCACGTCCGAAATTTTTGGCGAGACATCGGCGACGAATTTCGGCGCGGGCACGCCAAAGGTGTTCAGCACAAAATCAATGCGGTCGTTGGTGTCGCCGCAGCGCGCGGCCACGGCTTCGGGCATACCGGTGCGCCGCTTGAATTCCGCGTAGCCGATGGCGGAACAGATGGCGTCGGTGTCAGGATTTCTGTGGCCGATGACGAGGATTTCACTCATGCTTGTCCCGCGAGCCTAACCAGTTTTGGCGATGGCAGCAAGCCGAAGGGGGATTTGACTGCGCGACCAACCCGGCGCAAAATTTAGGAGTTCAATGAAACAACTGCTTACTTATCTGGGCGCACTTATTGTCGCCACTTCGGTTTTCGGCGCGGAAAAAACGGCGCTGGACGTGCGCGATTTCGGTGCGAAGGGCGACGGCGTGACGAAGGACACGACGGCCATCCAAAAAGCGCTCGACACCTGCGCGGCGGCAGGCGGCGGCACGGTCTCCGTCAGCGACGGCACGTTTCTGACCGGCAGCCTCATTCTCGGCGCCAACACCACTTTGGAAATCGCCCCGCGCGCGAGCCTCGTCGGCAGCGGCGATATCGCGGATTACCCCATCGTGAACGTCCGGTGGGAGGGCGAATTTCGCGAAGGCCACCGCGCGTTGCTAACGGCGTCCAACGCCGCGAACCTCACCATCACCGGCGGCGGTTCGATTTTCGGCGCGCCGGTCGCGTTGAGCAAATTGCGCAACCCGCGCGGCCCGGTGTTGATTGAACTGACCGGTTGCACCAACACGCTGCTGGAAAATTTCACCACGCAATACCAGAACCTCTGGTCCATCCACACGCTGTTCTGCAAAAACCTGACCGCGCGCGGCCTGACCATCCGTTCCGTCGGCGCGAACGGCGACGGCATGGACGTGGATTCCTGCGACGGCGTGACCGTTGAGCATTGCGACATCAACACCGGCGACGACGCGATTTCGCTCAAGTCCGGCCGCGGCCTCGCCGCGCAAAACCTCGCGCGTCCGACGCAGAACGTCACCATCCGCGACTGCCGTTTGCACAGTTCGATTTACGCCGCGCTCGGTTTTGGCACCGAAATGTCCGGCGGCATCCGCAATGTGAAACTGGAAAACTGCGTCATTTCCGGGAAGCAGAACGCCATCTTCATCAAGAGCCGCGACGGCCGCGGCGGTTTCATGGAAAATATTTCCGGCGAAAATCTCACGGTGTTGAAATCTCCAACGTTCGTGGGCATTGACCTGATGAGCAAAGGCATTCAGGCCACGGATCCGGTGCCCGGCGAAACAAACCAATGGCCGCGTGTGCAGAACATCAATTTCAAAAACGTCCGCGTGCAGGATGTGACCGTGCTGGTGGCCGGCAAAAATATTCCGGCGGCGCGCCCGGTGGATGGTTTGGTGCTGGACGAAATTTCCGGCACCTGCGCCCACGGCATCACGCTCGCCAACATGACGAACGTGAAGCTGGCCGGCCTGCACGTCACCGGCTTTGAAGGCCCGCTGATTTCGACGCAAAACGTCAAGGGCACCGGCCTCGAACTCTCCGAGAAATAATCACGGTTGCGCCGGGTGCGCCTTCGCCCATTTCGGATAATGCTCCAGCACGCGCTTCGGCGTATCCTTGAACCAGCCGTAGCCTTTGCGCCGCTCGCGCGAAATCTCATTCACGTCATCATGAATGCTTTTGTCGCGGTCGCCGAACAGCGGCCGGTCGGTTCCGATTTCATAATACCGCGCCCAGACCGGCCCGTTGCCGGGTGCATCAATTAGTTTGCGGCTTTCCTTGCCGACCACTTGAAATGCCTTGCCCGTAATTTCTGTTTTTGCAAACCACGCGGCGGCTGAATGCACCGCCGTCACCGTTCGCGCATCGGGATTGGGCAATTGCATCAGGAATAAAACCAGCGTCGCGCTCTCGCTGGAGGTTTGCGACGGCATCTCGTAATTCCGCGCGGAGGCCGGCGCGAGCGTGAGCGCGTCGTGCTGCTGGCACCAGACCGTGCGTTTGCCGTCCACGGCAATCTGCGCGGCGAGGATGCAATCCAAACCGCGCTTCCAACTCGCGTCCGCTTTCGCGCGCAACTCCGCCGGCACGAAGGCGAACTCATTTTGTCCCAATGCCGCCTCTCGCAAAAATTCCACGACGTGCAGCATCGCATCGTCGTTGAAAGTGATTTCGTCGTGGTAGCCGCCCTGCAACGGCCAGACCTGCGGCCAGCCGCCGTTCGGAAACTGCGCCGCGAAAATGTAATTCAGCCCGCGCGCAAAGGACTTTTTCAAATCGTCGCTGTTTGACTTCGAGCCCGAAATGACCTTCGCCAGAAAGCGCAGCTCCGTCGTCGTCGCATCGTTGTCAAACGTGCCAACGTAGCTCCAGTGGCTGTCTTCCGGTTTATCAAAATCGTTCGCGCCCAAAAACAGCGAGCCGTTTTCCGCGCCGAACGCCTCGCCCGGCGCGCGCGGATTTTTTGCGTAATCGGTATTTTTGCTCCAGCCGCCCGCCGGCGTTTGGAACGTGACGATGTTGGCCGCGATGCGCTGCGCCTCCGCGCCGGCATACCATGACGCGGCACTTTTCAAAGACACGCCGCCGGCATTGTGAACTTTCTTCGGCTCGGTGCTTTGCTTGAGATTGTGCGCCGTCAATTCCGCGCGTAAAAAACTTTGGTCGGCGGCGCGCTGGCTTTGTGAATTTTCAAAATAGATTTTCCACGCCGGCAGATTGGCCACGCGCTCCGCCGTCAGCGGTGTCGCGGGAACATTGGTGCCGATGACGGCGGCAAAGGCTGCGCCGGCGGTGAGCAGAAACAGCGCGGAAATAAAGGTGGATTTCATGGGTTGCCGGAACAGACGTCCGCCGCCGGGAAAAGTTTCACGGAACCACCACGCGCAACTTTTGGCGCTCCACGGAAAATATCGCGGGCAGATGACCGACCCACTCGCCGTCCAACTCGAACGCGGCGGGCGTGGCGCTGGTCAGCTCGATTTTTTCCGCGCGCAAACGGTGAACGCGGTGTTCGGACAATATTCGCCGCAGCAAAAATCCTGGCGCGAGCCGGAGCAGCGACGGCAAATCCACTTTCGGAAAAACGCACGCGTCGAGTTTGCCATTGCTCAAATGCGCTTCGGGGAAAATATGAAACGAACCGCCGTAAAATTTTCCGTTGCCGATCAACGCGAGTTCGCCGGCGATTTTCTGGCCGTCCGCGCTGGCGAAAATCTGCGGCTGTTTTTCCGCGAGCGCCTGAAAGCCGGCGACGACATACGCAATCGGCCCAGCGCTTTTTTTTAGTTTCCAACTGACGAGTTCAATCGCCCGCGCGTCGAGGCCGGCGCCGGCAAGCTGCATGAAATATCGTTGCGCCGCTTTGCCGTCTTCAAAAAAATCCGCGCGACCCAAATCTATTTTCTGTTCCTGCGCGCGTTTCAAAACTTGCCACGCGCGTTCGAGCTTCAGCGGGATTTTCAGTTCGCGGGCGAAGACGTTCACTGTGCCGAGCGGCAGCACGCCGAGCCGCGTTTTTGCAAAACCGTCCGGGTCGTCGCCGATGCCGTTGAGGACTTCGTTCACCGTGCCGTCGCCGCCGCCGGCCGCGATGATGTCGTAGCCCGTCGCGACCGCCGCGTGCGCGAAGCGGCGCGCGTCGCCGGGCGCGGTTGTGGCTTTGAGCGCGCATTGCTGCGATAGCTCGTTCAAAAACTTTTTGAACCGCCGCGCCTTGTTGCCGCGCGCGGCGGGATTGAAAATGACGCAGATACGCACACCGGAATGATTTTCTTTTCGCGCCGATAGTCGAGCCGAAACCGGCGCGGCGGCTTGCGCTTCGCCGACATTTTTCGGACACTGGCGGCATGAGTCAAAGTTCCGAATGGACGATTTCCAAGTGGCCGTTCCTCGCCGCGAATGCAATTTTAGTCGTCGCGGCGCTGGTTGTGGTGATGAAAGCCGAGCATCCGATTTCTTCGGCGGAATTTCTCGCCGCCACCGGCTGTGTTGTGCTCGGCGCGGTGCTGGGCTGTCTGCCGTTTATTCTGGAATACCGCGCGACGGGAAAGTTGATTGAGATGAATGCCGTCGGCACGGTGGCCGAACAGTTGAACGACCTCAAAAAATATTCCGCGCAGATTGCCAACGCCACCGACCAGTGGGCGCTGGTGCAGGAGGCGACCAAGGGCAGCGCGGAAAAAACCGCCGCCGCCGCGCATCAGATTGCCGAGCGCATGGCGACCGAAATCCGCGAGTTCAACGAATTTCAGGAGAAGCTCAACGACGGCGAAAAGGCCACGCTGCGGCTCGAAGTGGAAAAATTGCGTCGCGCCGAGGGCGAATGGTTGCAGGTCGTCGCGCGCATTCTCGACCACATTTTTGCGCTGCACAACGCCGCCGCGCGTTCGGGTAACGCCGACCTCGCGGAGCAGATCACGAGTTTTCAAAATGCGTGTCGCGATGTCGCGCGGCGCGTGGGCCTGACGCCGTTCATGGCGGAGCCGGATGAAAAATTCGACGCGCAAAAGCACCGCGCGCACGGCGTGGAAAATCCACCCGCCGACGCCGTGGCCGCCGAAACACTCGCGCCGGGATTGACATTTCAAGGCCGGCTCATCCGTCCGGTGCTGGTGCGTTTGCGCGAAACCGCCACGTCCGCGCCGGTGGAAAGCGGCAGCGCACTTTCTTTGGAAGCGGAATAAATTATTCTTCGCATGAACGAGTCTTTGCGCCTCAAAGACCAGCCGGCCAGTGAGCGTCCGCGCGAGCGGCTCGTGGCGCGCGGGCCGGACGCGCTGACGCACGCGGAGCTGATCGCGATTTTGCTGCGCACGGGTTTGCAGGGCACTAACGTCGTCCAGGTCGCGCAAAATATTTTGCAGAAATTCGGTTCGCTGAACGCGCTGGCGCTGGCGTCGGTGGACGAAATCAGAAAAATTCCCGGCATCGGTCGCGACAAGGCGGCGACGCTGGTGGCGGCGTTCGCATTGGCGCGGCGGATGGAGCAGGAACGCCGCGGGGAATCGCCGGTGCTGGACAATCCGGTGACGGTGGTGAACTTCATGCGCGAGTCGAACCGGCTGAAAAACGTGGAGGCGTTTCAGGTGCTGCTGCTGAACGCGCGGAAGAGGTTGATTCGCGTCGAGGAAATTTCCGAAGGCACGCTGGACACGATTTTGGTTCACCCGCGCGAGGTTTTTCGCGCGGCAATTTCCGCGAACGCGGCGGGTATCGTGCTCGTCCACAATCATCCGAGCGGCGATCCGACGCCGAGCGACGCGGACATCAAGGTGACGCGGGATTTGATCCGCGCGGGGCAGCTTTTGAAAATTGACGTGGTGGACCATGTCATCATCGGGCGCGCGACGGCGGAGCGAGCGAAGGATTATTCGTCGTTGCGCGAACTGGGTTATTTCTTTTAGCTCCGGGTAATGCTGAGTTCACGGGGTGATTCTTCAGAACGCTGAAGAACCACCCTTTTTTATTTCTTCGACTCGGCATTAACGGGACGCCATTCCTGATGGTTCAAACCACAACCGAAAGGAAAATATCTATGATTAAGCCGTTTCGTCTCCATGTCCAAAACCTACGACCGTTAGAAACTGGCCCGCTTGCGCCGCATCTCGCCAGCTTTGCCGGGTTGTTGATGCAACAGCGTTATTGTCATGCGACCGGCTGGAACAAACTCCGGTTGATTGCTGCCCTGAGCCATTGGATGGATCAAACAAAACTTCGACTAAAAGACCTCAACGAGCGGCGTGTGGCAAAGTTCCTTGAGTGGCGCTGGCGATATTATGTTTATCACAGTGGCGATAAATGCACGCCGGCGTTGCTGCTCCAACACCTGCGCCAATTGGACATTATCCCGCCACCGACACCTGCGCCGCTGACTCCCATTGATGTAATCGAGCGAGCCTATGGACATTATCTGCGACACGAGCGCAGCTATATGTCTGCCAGCGTCGGGCAATATCTGACCGTCGCCAGACGGTTTTTGTGGCACCGGTTTCGGGATGGAAAAATCCGGCTGAATGAACTCGGCACGAGGGATGTAAGTGATTTTATTTTAAAAGACTCGTCCATTCGCGGTCGCCGCTCTGCGCAACTGATGACCTCCGTGCTGCGGAGTTTTTTGAATTACCTGTTTCAGGAAGGCAAGACCGCTACCAATCTGGCGGCGGCAGTCCCCGCCACAGCGGGTGGGCGCTTGTCGGAACTGCCCCGTTATCTGGAGGCCGCAGACGTGGAGAAGTTGCTGCAATCCTGTGACCGGCGGCACAATGTGGGGCGGCGCGACTACGCCGTCTTGGTTCTATTGGCGCGGCTTGGCTTGCGTGCCAGCGAAGTGGCCAATCTTGAGTTGGAGGAAATTGATTGGGCTGCCGGGGAGTTGATGATCCGGGGCAAAGGCAACCGGGTGGATCGGATGCCGCTGCTTCAGGACATTGGCAAAGCTATAGCGGATTATCTGAAAAGAGGCCGCCCACGTTGCTCAACTCGGCGTGTGTTCGTCCACTGCAAGGCACCCTATGCGGGCTTCAGCAGTCCGCCCAATGCCGTGAGTGGCATTGTGAATCGGGCTTTGGCGCGTGCCGGGCTAAATCCGCTAAATCACGGCGCTCATCTGTTGCGCCATTCGCTGGCCACGAATCTCCTGCGGGGTGGAGCTTCCCTGGCTCAAATCGGTCAGGTGCTGCGACATCAGCTAACATCGTCCACGGAGATTTACGCAAAAGTGGATGCGACTGCGCTGCGGGCCTTGGCACAACCGTGGCCGGGAGGTGCACAATGAACCACCTGCGCGTTCATCTCGTCAATTACCTGAAACTTCGGCGGGGGCTGGGGTTCAAACTGGACAGCACAGAGACGCTGCTTCGCAGCTTCGTTCGTTTTGCTGAAACCAAAAAGGCTCGGTTCGTTACGACCAAGCTCGCGCTGCGTTGGGCGACACAACCACCAAACATAAAGCGGGAACAAAGTGGCAGCCGACTGTCCACGGTGCGGCGTTTTGCCGAATACCTGAGCACGGTTGATCCGCGCACGGAAGTGCCTTCGCCCAAGCTGCTGCCTTACCATATTCGCCGGCGACCGCCGCAGTTTTACCGCGATGAGGACGTGCGCAGATTGGTTGAGATGGCGTATCAAATCGCTCCTGCCAATCCGGTCAAAGGCCCGACGCTGGGAACGTTACTGGGTCTGTTGGCAACAACGGGTATGCGGGTGAGTGAGGCGCTGAAGCTGGACTGTGGCGATGTGGATTGGGATCGCGAGCAGTTGACCATCCGCTTGGCGAAGGGGAACAAGACCCGGTTGACACCGCTCCATTCCTCGACCGTCGGAGCGCTCCGGCGTTACACCGCGACTCGCGACACCATTTATCCAAAGCGGAAAAGTCCGGCCTTCTTTGTCTGGGACGGTGGCGGACGGTTGGGCTATGACTCTGTCAATCGCTGGTTCCTGTTGGTGGCCTGTCAAACCGGCCTGCGTAAACCCGGTGACCAACACGGCCCGCGCGTGCATGACTTGCGGCATCACTTCGCGATCCAGACCATGCTTCGGTGGTATCGCACCGGCACGGACGTCGAGGCGCGGTTGCCGGAGTTGAGCACGTATCTCGGCCATGTTCATGTGCGTGATACATATTGGTATCTGTCGGCAGTGCCGGAACTGTTGCAACTGGCCACGGAACGTCTGCAACCCAAGGAGGCTGGTCAATGAAAACACAAGCCACCTTCTCCGAACTGCTGCAAGCCTACTTCACGCAACGGTTGATGCACGAGTGTAATGCCAGCCCACACACCATCGCCAACTATCGGGATACGTTCCGCCTCCTGATCGGCTTTGCCTATCGGCATCTGAAAAAGCCTCCAACCGCATTGGCCATGCAGGACTTGGATGCCGCCTTTGTATGCCGTTTCCTCGATCATCTGGAAAAAGATCGTGGCGTGAGCGCACGCAGTCGCAATGTGCGCCTGGCCGCCATCCACTCCTTTTTCCATTATGTCGCCCTGCAAGAACCCGCGCTCGGCGCGCTGGCCCAACGCGTCCTGGCAATCAAGAGCAAGCGACACATCAAAAGACCGATAGACTTCCTCACACGGAAAGAAGCCGAGGCGTTGCTGGCCGCGCCGGACCAGCAAACCTGGTCAGGTCGCCGCGATCATGCGTTGCTCTTACTGGCGCTACAAACCGGGCTACGTCTTTCGGAAATCATCGGCCTGTGCTGTCAGGATATTGTTTTGGAAGCCGGTGCGCATGTGCGCTGCGTCGGCAAGGGACGCAAATCGCGTTGCGTTCCCTTGCGTAAAGAAACGGTGACGACACTACGTGCGTGGCTGCGGGAGCGAAACCCACAGCCCGGCGAGGCACTCTTTCCAAATGTGCGTGGCAAATCGTTGAGTCGGGACGGAGTTCAATATCTGCTGGCCAAACATCTGGCCTTGGCGCGACCCCAGTGTCCGTCTCTAAAAAATAAACGCGTCACTCCGCACGTCCTGCGACATAGCACCGCGATGGACTTGCTGCAATGCGGCGTTGATCGTTCCGTCATTGCGCTGTGGCTGGGTCATGAACGAATGGATACAACGCAGATTTATCTCCACGCCAGCCTCGAACTGAAAGAAAAGGCGCTCGCCAAAACCGAGCCGTTCTACGGGCGGCCACCTCGATACCGTCCGCCCGATCAACTGATGGCGTTCCTGCAAAGCCTCTAATAATGCCGAGTCAAAGAAATAAAAAAGGGGTGGCTCTTCAGCGTTCTGAAGAATCACCCCGTGAACTCGGCATTACCCGGAGCTAAAAGAAATACCCATTATGCCGAGCTCGGCATAATGG
>Ga0007854_10001287_pt1 | contig 16064 bp, 13 predicted proteins | sample CryBogCBH12Aug08_FD_60382 | JGI IMG/M metagenome (GOLD analysis project Ga0007854, IMG submission 60382) | Freshwater microbial communities from Crystal Bog, Wisconsin, USA - CBH12Aug08 | ecosystem: Environmental > Aquatic > Freshwater > Lake | place: Crystal Bog, Wisconsin, USA | collected...
CAAGAGCTGATCAACTGAACCACTTAACTGCTGAAATGCTGCCCCCCCGAGGACTCCCATGAAAACCTATTTTGACGCCATTGCCCCGGTTGCCTATGAAGGCCCCGACTCCACCAACCCGCTGGCCTTTCGCTGGTACGACCGCAACCGTGTGGTGGGCGCCAAGCGCATGGAAGACCACCTGCGATTTGCGGTCTGCTACTGGCACAGCTTCTGCTGGAATGGTTTCGATCCGTTTGGTTATGACGGCACCTTTGAGCGCCCCTGGCAGCGAATGGCCGATCCCATGGCCGCAGCGCGCGCCAAGGCCGATGCTGCATTCGAATTCTTTGAAAAACTGAGCGCACCCTATTACTGCTTTCACGACCGCGATGTAGCCCCCGAAGGCGCCACCCCACGTGAAAGTGTTTCCAACCTGCACGCCATGGTCGACGTGCTGGCTGCAAAGCAGGAGGCCACTTCCAGAAAACTACTATGGGGCACCGCCAACCTGTTCAGCCACCGCCGCTACATGGCCGGTGCAGCAACCAACCCAGACCCGGAAATCTTTGCCATGGCCGCATTGCAGGTCAAGGAAGCGATGGACGCAACACGGCGTCTGGGGGGCGAAAACTACGTGCTCTGGGGCGGTAGGGAAGGCTACGAAACCCTGCTCAATACGCGCATGGGGCACGAACTCGACCAGATGGCCCGATTCCTCCACATGGTGGTCGATTACAAGCACAAGATTGGTTTCAAGGGCACCATTCTGATCGAACCCAAACCGCGCGAACCGTCCAAGCACCAGTACGATTTCGACGTTGCAACGGTGTACGGATTCCTGCTGCGCCACGGCCTCGAAAAAGAAATCAAGGTCAACATCGAGGCCAACCACGCCACGTTGGCCGGTCACAGTTTCGAACATGAAATTGCCACTGCCATCGACCTCGGTCTGTTTGGGTCGCTCGACATGAACCGCGGCGACATGCAATGCCAGTGGGACACCGACCAGTTCCCCAACAGCATTGCAGAAACCGCGCTGGCGATGTACCTGATTTTGCAAGGTGGCGGCATGGGAACCGGCGGGCTGAACTTCGACAGCAAGGTGCGCCGCCAGAGCATCGATCCGCAGGACATGTTTTACGGCCACATTGGCGCCATGGACGTCTGCGCCCGCGCATTGCTGGTGGCCGACGCCATGCAGCGCGATGGCGAACTGGCCACGCACGTGCAGCACCGCTACGCCGGTTGGAGCGAACCCTTTGGCGCACAGGTTCTGCGCGGCGGACTTGGTCTGGACGCCGTGGCCGCACGGGTACTGGAGCGCAACACCGATGTCCGGCCGGTTTCGGGTCGGCAGGAACTGCTCGAAAATCTTCTCAACCGCTATTTGTAACCGGGACGCAGCAGATGCAAAAGGTAACCTGGGGCGTATTGAGCACGGCCAAGATTGGCTGGGAAAAAGCTATCCCGGCCATGCAGAAAAGTCAGCATTGCGAGGTACGCGCTATTGCCTCGCGCGACGCCGCCAAGGCACGCACACTGGCCGACCGTCTGAGCATCGTGCAGTCGTATGGCAGCTATGAAGAGTTGCTGGCCGACCCCGCCATCGAGGCCATCTACAACCCGCTTCCCAACGACGCGCACATTGCGCTGACTCTCGCGGCAGCCCGTGCGGGTAAGCACGTGCTGTGCGAAAAACCGATCGCACTCAGTGCCAATGAGGCCATGCAGTTGCGCGAGGTGGCAGACAAGGTGCACATCATGGAAGGCTTCATGGTGCGCTTTCATCCCCAGTGGCTGCGCGTGCGCGAGCGCGTGCGGGCGGGCGATCTGGGCGAACTGAACAGCATTCAGGCCTTCTTCTCCTACTTCAACCGCGACCAAAATAACATCCGCAACCGGGCCGAACTCGGTGGTGGTGCGCTATACGACATCGGCTGTTACCCGATCGTCATCGGCCGATTCATTTTTGAATGTGAACCGCTGCGTGCCATCGCTCTGATAGACCGCGACACGCAAACCGGCTGTGACAGGACAGCAACCGCAATACTCGACTTTGGTCAGGGCCGGCGGCTCGATTTCACGGTATCCACGCAGACGGCGAGCTATCAAAGGGTTCAGTTGTGTGGAAGCCGTCAACGCATCGAGGTACAGATACCCTTCAACGCTCCGCTGGGCGGCAGCACGCAATTGCTGATTGACAACGCGCAAGCCCTTGACGGCAGCAAAATAGTCACCGAAACAATACCTCCCTGCGACATGTATACGCTGCAGTTCGACGCATTCTCGCAGGCTGTTCGGGGCCAACTGCCACTGCCTTACGACGCGGAGGACGCCATTGCCAACATGCGCGCCATCGACGCGCTATTTACGTCAGAACACACCAAAGCTTGGGTGGACGTATAGGTTGTAGCGCGTAGAACTTATCTCCGGGATAGTGCAGCCGACATATTTTCCAGCGACGCCACCACCGAAGAAACACTCAGCGCGTCTTCCACCACCCGCCGCCAGATGGGCGAATCCACCTTTACGCCGTAACGAAAAAGGTGCTCTTCGCGCTTGCGCTGGTCTACCAGAGGGCCCAGCGTTGCGTCGTCTGTATGCACGCCCAGAGATTCCAGCACACGGCGTTTTTCCGACACAAGCATGGGCGCCCGAATCAGTCGCACCAGACGCGTATGCAGCGCTTTGTCGGCGCTGACCTCACGCGCTTTCTGAAACAGCAACTCGTTGACCAGCATCGCCAAAACGCCTTCGTTGTCGCTCTCGGTGGCCCGCCAGGCAATCGAACCATCAAAGTTTGACAACCCGCGCTTGAGCATCAGGTGGTCATCGACGATGTGGTGGTGACTGTAAAAATTAAAGCCTTTAGCGTTCCAGCCAAATGCGCGCAACGGGTGCCAATGGTCATCAAACCGGTAGCGCAGTCCGACGCTGATGTAGCTGTGCCGGTCTTCGAATCGTGGCGCCACGGATGCCGCTACTACTGGTGCTGGCGCTGGTGCCGGTGCCGGTTCTGGGGCAGTGCCCGCCTCTGCCGTTGGTTTGTCCTCGCTCATGCAATTACTCCATCACAAGTGCCAGTGCTGCGAAATCCCCCACCCGTTCACCCAGTCCGGCTTCCACAATTTGAAGGCCTTCGGTCAGGGCCGGCAATTTGCCATCGACGTAGGCCCGAATACGTGGCAGCAGGAATTCCCTATTGTTCCAGAATACGCTACCCCCCACAGCAATGCGCTGCAAATCGAGTGTAGCCGTCATATTAAACAAGGTTCGGCCCATGATGCGACACAATTCGTCGACCACTGCTTTGGCGGTCACATCGCCGGCGCGCATAGCCGCAAAAAGTTGTGTTGATCCGCCATAGCCCAGACTGCCAAACCGTCGCGGTATAGCGTTGCCCGCTATCAGCCCTTCTACATCGCCCGTCAGGCCGCAGCCACACAAGGCGTCTGAATTGTCACTCACGAACGTATGACCCACATGGCCCGCATTGCCGTTTTTACCCCGCAAAATCCGCCCGTCAACACACAGCCCCATACCGATGCCTGTGCTCCAGGTCACGTAAGCACAATTGTTGCAGCCCTGCAGGGCGCCCCAGCGGCGCTCGGCCTCGAGCGCGCCAACGCCGTCGTTTTCTACGCGCACGCCTGGAAACGCCGTGCGCAGGGGCCCTTCGAGTCGGGCAGTGGTCCAGCTGTTGGGCAGCCCGCGTTGTGGCCCCGCCAGACCACCACAAATGTTGGGCGCCGCAATTTCCACCTCTGCGTTGCGCAACACAAACGGGCCGCATGCAGCCACACCAACTGCTCGCAGTTGCGAGGGCGCCACCCCGGCCTCGGCGCAACTGAGCGCCACCATGCGAATCACCTGCTGCGCCATGGCGCCGTTGTCTCCCTGCTTGATCGTGGGCTCAGCCACCCGTCCCCGAATACCGTGGCCGTCGGCAATGCTGACCGCCACTTTGGTTCCGCCCACATCCACGCAAGCCACGGGTGCGCCGGTATATGAAGCCAGGATTTCATTGTGCATAGGAGTTCCATATTTTTGTTCAAAGCGCTGCAATGCATCCATTTCAATGCCCGTCAGGCTACAGGTCAAATGCCTGCGCGGCGAGTATCACATTTGTGCAGCTTTGAACATGTCCCTAATGTTCAGGACACCACCGCTGACGGCGCTTAAGAATCTCCCGCATCGGGGTTTCCCCCCAGCCAGGTCAATTTGCTCCAGGCAGCGTCGGGCTGCCAGGTCAGAATCCAGTCCTCCATTCGCGCCGCCGGCATGGGGCGCGCGATGCCATAGCCCTGCGCCAACTCACACCCCAGTTGCAACAGCGCGGTACCGTGTGCAACGGTCTCCACACCTTCGGCAATCACCTTGCACCTGAAAGCGGTCGCAAGCCCGATGACACCTTCCAGAATAGCCAGGTCGTCGGGGTCGTCGAGCATATCGCGCACAAAACTCTGATCAATCTTGATCATTGCCACCCGCAGTTGCTTGAGGTAGGTGAGCGAAGAATAGCCGGTGCCAAAGTCATCAAGCGCAAATTCAACGCCCATACGGTGGCACATCTTTATCACCTGCGACACCTGCTTCATATCGGCCAGCGCACTGGTTTCGAGCACCTCCAGTTCCAGGCTGGACGGATCAACCTGCGGATGTCTTGCCAGAATGGATTGCAGTCGCTCTACAAAATTGTCCTGCTGGAGTTGGCGCGCGCCAATATTGACACTCACCGTCAGGTCGAGTCCACCGGCGCGCCATTCCTGCATTTGCGTCAGCGCCGTATCAATGACCCACTCGCCTACTTCCACCGCAAACGGATGGTTTTCAATGACCGGCAGAAACGCCGCCGGCGGTATCAGGCCGTCCTCAGGATGTTGCCAGCGTATCAGCGCTTCTACGCTAATAACCTGGCCGGTGCGCATATTGACCTTTGGCTGGTAATAGAGCACAAATTCGCGCCGTGCAAGCGCCAGACGAATGCGCTCCAGGCTTTCGTGATAGCCGCGAATACTGCTGTCCTGATCGGCATCGAATACGTGATAGCGGTTCTTTCCCGCCAGCTTGGCCTGATACATGGCCTGATCGGCTTGTCGGAAAAGCTGGTCTGCGTCTATTTCCATGGCCTGCGGATAAATAGTTACGCCCACACTGGCCGAACTCTGCAGCGTATGCCCATCTATTTTTACCGCCTTAGACGCTGCCTCGAGAATCCGGTGCAAAAGCGGCACACAACTTTCTATATTGTCCAGATCAATAAGCACCGCCACAAACTCATCGCCACCGATTCGGGCCAGCGTATCGCCTTCGCGCATGGCCTGTTTCATCGCCGCCGCAAGTTCAATCAGAAGCTTGTCACCTGTATCGTGGCCATAGCGATCGTTGACACTCTTAAAACCGTCCAGATCGATATACGCCACCGTCAGAATTTTTCCGCGGCGCTGCGTCTGCGTCATCGCCTGCTGGAGCCGGTCGGCCAGCAAAACGCGATTGGGCAAGTTGGTAAGAATATCAAAATGCGCTATTTGCTCCAACTGGTTCTGGTGGTTCTTGACGGCGGTAATGTCTGAAAACAGCGCCACATAACGCTGTGTTATTCCACTTGCATTGGGAACCGCGCTGATCGTGAGCATCTCGGCGTATACCTCACCACTCTTGCGCCGGTTCCAGATTTCTCCGCTCCAGAAACCCTGCCTCTCCAACGACTGCCACATTGCGTCGTAGAAAGCCCGGTCCTGCCGCCCGGAACTGAGCAGGCGCGGATTTCGGCCTATAACCTCATCGCGCCGGTAACCGGTGATGAACGAGAAGGTGTCATTAACTTCAATAATCAGGCCCTCAGCATCGGTAATAAGAATACCCTCACGGGCATGTGTAAATACACTTGCGGCAAGCTGCAGGCGTTCCTCGTCGCGCTTGCGCTGCGTAATATCGCGCACCGAGTTGAACAGAACCATCATCCCGTCGAGCTGGATTGGAAATCCGCTTATCTCGGCGTCGTACGTACTTCCGTCCTTGCGCCGGTGCCGGGTCTGGAATAGCGCACGCTTGGGCTCATCGAACTGCCGACGCACCAGAGTCTTAAGTTCGTCATCGGTAGAAAATCCGCAGTCCCACTGTGAAACACTCATGCCGATCATTTCACTGCGTGAATAGCCCAGCATTTCGCAAAACGACTGGCTGACTTCAATCACCTTGGCGTCGCTGTTCATGATGGTGATGCCGTCGCTTGCGTTTTGCAGCAACGCAATATTTTTTTCGCTCTGGCGCACCAGTTTCTGCTCAACCAGTTTTCGGTCTGTGATGTCCAGACACGAGCCTATAAATCCGGCAAACTCTCCGTGCTGGTCAAATCTTGGAACACCAATAAGAGCCAGCCAGCGATATTCGCCGTCATACCGAAGTCGACGATATTCCAGCTCAAACTTCTGCTTGGCACGAAACGCCGAAATATAGGTTTCTTGCCAGCGATCAAAATCAAACGGGGCGATTCCGCTGTGCCACCCCTCGCCAACCTCCTGCTCCAGCGTGCGCCCGGTAAATGCAAGCCAGCTTTTGTTAAACCAGATGGCGCGCATGTCAAGCCCCGACATCCAGATCAACACAGGCGCACTGTCCGACAGACTGCGAAAGCGGTTTTCACTTTCGGCCAGCAGGTTGGTTCGTTCTACCACCCTTGCCTCCAGTTCCGTCTCCTTCTGGCTCAATTCCCGGAACAGTAAACTCAGCGGGTCACGCAGTGCGGTGACCACCACGGCCTTGTAAATCAGATAAAAAGTGGCTATTTTCAGCAGGTGCCCTAACTCATTAACAGCATCGCTCATCGAGTCGGTCACATACAGCGTAAAGCACAACTCCATGCCGATGGTCAGCACCAAAGAGCAGACAATGAGCCGGTAAACTCGGGCCTCAAAAAGATTCCTGCGCGCATAAAGCAGGGTCAGATTGACGAGCAACACGGCGCAAATGACGTATTCGCTGATGACCTTGAAAGGTGTCAACCCCGCCCCGGGCACAAAGCAGACCGGGAAATTCCTGAAATACAGAATTGACGCTACCAGCCAAGCCGTCACCGCCCCATAACCCCAGACAGCCCATACACCGTTTACGGACCTTTTTGTTCCTAAAAATGCGAAGCCTAAAAACATGCTGACCGACTCAAGATACCGGGCGGCAATCCAGAACTGCGGGGCGTAGTAATCGTATTCCCGGAAAATCGGCATGCCTTTATAGGTCAGCATGTGGAGCACATCGAGCGCCCCTACAAACAAATAACCAAGGCCAATAAATAAGACGTACTGGTTGGTGATCGATCGCCAGCAATTTATAACGATGATGCCGATGGTGGTGGCAATAAATATGCTGAACAACTCCGCCGCACTGTGAAAAAGCAAATAGTTGTAGTTGCTGGTGAGGTGTACGCTCAATATCAGCAGCAATAAGCCAACTGATTCGCGCACTGAGATACCCAGATACGAATCGCCCGCAAAAGGGCTGCGGTCTGGCTTACCGGATGTCAGATCAGCAGCAGCCATTTCAGCAGTATTTACCCCAGTTGATGAAGTCACTTTTAAGCCATTTCCGCTTCGTTACCGGACTTATATTTTCCTTGCGGAAATTTGTCTATGCGGCCCGACAAGCTGACGACAAATAGCCATTTCGGCGCTCGTTTCTGCCAGTTTCGTGTCAGAAAAAAGAGTGCGCCCCATTAAGCCTCCTATGCTTGACGCTAGTCAATATTGTTTTAAACTGCGTCGGTAAAGTCACAGTCAGGACGGCAATGCCATAGGTTTGTGGCTCCTTCCGACACCCGAGGGATGGACGCGACCATGGAGCGATTTGCAAAGCGCCGGTTGGTATTTTCTATTTGGGCGGCCATCCTTGTCGTGGACTTGCTGGTGGGCATCGGCTGTTGGCTGGTCATTAACAACGGCATAGAAAGCTACGATACCCGCAACATAGCAATAGTTACCGCTTCGTTTTTTGTCGTCACCGCGGCCCTCGGGTGGATGCTTGTCAATGCCATTCTGCGTGCCCGGCACGAAGCCGAACAAACCCGGCTTTTGTTGTGGGGTTCTTCAGACGGTGTCCATATACTGGACCGTCAAGGCACAATTCTGGAAGCCAGTGAGTCGTTCTGCGAAGGGCTTGGATACACACGCAGCGAGCTGATCGGCAAATCCATCTTTATGCTGGATTGCGCAAAAAGCACTGAAGTAGTTACACAGATCATCAACGACATCCTCAAATTTGGACAGGTTCCCAATTTCGAGTCGGCCCATTTGGCCAGAGACGGATCGGCTATTCCGGTCGAAGTAACCGCTAAAAGCGTGACTCTTGACGGCCAGCGGGTGATATTTGCCTCGACGCGCAATATATCGGACCGGCTCCGCGCCGCAAAAGAACTCAGCGAGAGCGAACACCGGTTCCGCCAGTTGATAGAAAAAAACCATTCCGTCATGCTGGAAATAGAGCCCGATTCCGGCAGGATTGTGACGGCCAATGAGTCGGCGGCGACCTATTACGGGTATCCGCGCGAAGCCCTGACGAACATGCTGATCACGTCGCTCAACGTTGAAACTCCAGATCAGGTAGCAACCGAAATGCGACTGGCAGCCCACGAACTGCGGAGCTATTTCAACTTCCGTCACCGACTGGCCAGTGGAGAAATCCGGCAGGTAGAAGTCTATTCGACCCCCATAGTAATCAGTGGCCAGAACCACCTTTTCTCCATCATTCACGATGTATCAGAACGCCATCAGGCCGAGCAACGCGTGAAACAACTGGTTGAAGAACAACAGGTTATTCTGAACAGCGAGATCGTTGGTATATGCAAGCTCATCGACCGGCGCATGGTGTGGGTCAACAATGCTTACGCCAATATGTTTGGCTACAGCCATCACGAATTGTTGGGGCAGTCGACCGACATGTTCTATGCCACTCCGAAGGAAAGCGAAGATTTTTGCAAGCGGGCCTATCCAGTCATCCATAGTGGAAACGTTTTTCGCACGCAGGCACATTACAGGCGCAAAGACGGCTCCATGGGTTGGTACGACGTTACAGGCACGCTTGCGAGCGCGGGCAGCACGGAGACAGTGTGGGCGCTGACGGACATCACAGAAATAAAAATTGCCGAGTTTTCGCAGCGCCTCAATGCCAGCGTTTTCTCAAATAGTTACGATGGAATTGTCATCACGGATGCGCAAAATAATATCGTCGCCGTCAATCCATCCTATGTCCGCATCACCGGATATAGCCCCGAGGAAGCCATCGGAAAAAATCCGCGACTGCTGTCCTCTGGCACGCAGGGCGGTGATTTTTACCGCCGGATGTGGGAAGAAATACTGCAGAACGATACCTGGCGCGGCGAGGTCTGGAACCGGCGCAAATCAGGCGAAATATATGCCCAGATGCTGGCGATCAGCACGGTCAGGAATTCAGAGGGAGAAATTCAAAACTTTATAGGCGTGTTCAGCGACATCAGCAATCTCAAACGCCACGAGCAGGAACTTGCCAGAATTGCACACCACGACGCACTGACCGGACTGCCAAACAGGGTATTGCTATCCGACCGTATTCTTCAGGCTATTACCAAAGCACGCCGGAGCAATGAAGTGGTCGCCGTCGTTGTGCTCGATCTCGATGGCTTCAAGGCGGTCAACGACACGTACGGCCACAGCGCCGGGGATCGGTTGCTGATTGAAGTATCGAAGAGACTGGTTCGCACACTGCGCGCGGAAGACACGGCGTCCAGAATTGGCGGCGATGAGTTTGTGCTGGTGCTGACCGACGTGACCTCGCAGACCGATTGCGAACGCACGCTGGAACGGGTGCTCAAATCTATCATTCAGCCGGTCGAACTTGACTCGGAACACCTCACCAAAGTATCTGCCAGTCTGGGATACACGCTTTTTCCGGAAGACAAGGCCGACGCCGACGGCCTCCTTCGTCACGCAGATGTGGCCATGTATGTCGCCAAGCAATCTGGCAAAAACCGCTTCACCCGCTTTGACCTCAAACTCAACAAGCGGCAGAGCGCCAATATGGACGTTGCCAGTCGACTTGCCAAGGGGTTGCAGCGGCAGGAATTTAGGCTGTTCATCCAACCCAAGGTCAATATTCAGACCGGCGAAATAATCGGTGGTGAAGCGCTGATCCGTTGGCTACATCCTATTCGCGGGCTGGTAGCGCCGATCGAGTTCCTGCCGCTCGTTGCCCTGAACCGAGAGCTGTCGCTGAGCTTCGATCAATGGGTACTGGGTGAAAGCCTGCGCATCATGAGCGACTGGCTGGAAAACGGACTTCGCCTCCCGTTGAGCATCAATATGAGCGCGCACCAGTTTCTGGAAAATAATTTTGGGGCTCAACTCGGCGAGGCGCTGCAGTCAAATCCGATGATCCGCGCATCCGATTTTGAAATTGAAATTCTCGAGTCTGCCGCGTTGGACGACGTCCAGCATGTCGCTTCCCTGATAGGACAGTGCCAGCAACAGGGCGTGCGGTTCGCTCTGGATGATTTTGGCACCGGCTATTCAACGCTGACCTACCTGCAGAAACTGGGGGTCAACACGCTGAAGATTGATCGCTCGTTCATCCATGAAATAGGAAAAAATACGGGCAGCCTGTCAATTATTCAGGGTGTAATTGGTCTCGCAAAGGCATTCGACTGCGATCTGGTTGCTGAAGGCGTCGAGACCTGGGAACAGGTGGATGTACTTACCCGCCTGGGTTGCCCGGTGGTACAAGGGTATCTGATAGCGCGCCCTATGCCTGCGAGCGATGTAGTCGATTGGGCGCGGAACTTTAAACAACAATGGAAGCAAGGGAAGCGATGAAATGCAAAACGATGACTTTCTGGAATGGAGTTCCAAATATATAACGGGCATTGAGACCATTGACGAGCAACACAAGATGTTGATCGACATGATCAACGAGGCCAACTTCCGACTCCGAACCGTGGTCAGTCGTGTAGTGGTACAGGAAATTGTTCACGACCTGATGAGCTATGCCCTCTACCATTTTGAAACCGAAGAGGAACTGATGGCGGATCACGGCTACGCGGGCGAACAAGCAGAAGATGCAGCCCACCATATTCAGGAGCACCGCGGGTTTTCGCAGACGGTAGCCAGTGTTCAACAGGACCTTGCAACAGGGGGCTCGGTAACCCGCGAAGTGTTGCTGTCATTCCTCAACAACTGGCTGATCAATCACATATTAAACACCGATATGCGACTGGGAGTTTTTCTGAACAGCCGCATCTAATTGATCAGAGGCGGTGACTACGATCTCCGTTTGAAAATCCCAGCGCGTCAAATATCGGGCCCTTCACCCACCCGATCACCTTAAACAACTCGCCCATCTCGTGCTCCATGATCAATTTCTGACCCGCCGCACGATGGGCCAGTGTGGACTCCTGCATCAGGTCGATCAGCCCGCAATTGATCAGAAAATGCGCCTGACAGGTGTAGCCCAGAAGCTCCAGCCCGGCGTCTTGCGCAGCCACCGCAATCGACGTGAAATTGACGTGCGCAGTAATATCCTTCAAACCTGCGTTGCTCAGCGGATCGGGGTCAGCCTGATGTGCGTGGTGGCACATTACCGTTCCCATGTGGCGCTGCGGGTGGTAATACTCGGCCTCAGGAAAGCCGTAGTCGATCATAAAAATAGCACCCTTTGAAAGGTGCCCGGCGAGCGTGCGAATAAACGCCTCACCCTGCTGATGCAACTCGCTCAGGTAATCGTGCGTGCCGGGTATCTCTCGTGGAAATCTCAACGCGGTAGTGCGGTCAGCCCAGCGAAAACGGCTGGCGGGCAAATCGAATTGCCCTGACGCAGCCACCGCCACCTCTGCCACGTCCGCCAACTCAACCCCGCGCTCAAACCACTCGCCCTTCACGCGGGACAATAGCCGAACCGGCATAGCGTCGAGTACTTCGTTGCCTATTACCACGCCCTCCATTTGCTGCGGCAGCGCACCGACCCAGCAAACCGTATCAAGATGATCTTTCAGGGTGTCATGCTGGCGGGTACGCAAGCTGTCCGACAAGTCCACAATGCAATAGCGCGTCACCTCCTGACCCATCGCCGCAAGTGCTTTGAGCAACTGCAGCGCCAGTGCGCCGCTGCCAGCGCCAAACTCCCACAGCGTGGTGGTACCTGTCTGCTGCAGCGCCTGCGCCACCTGCCGCGCCAGTGCGTAGCCAAACAAAGGCGTCATCTCGGGCGCGGTTACAAAGTCACTGCCAGCCCCGCGCAGGGTTCCGCTGCCATCGCGCAGGCCCTGCGGCATCGCTCCAAATTTGGCTGAGCCGTGCGCGTAATAGCCCAGGCGAGGCGTATAGAGGGCTAGTTCCATATAGCGGTCAAATCCGATCCAGCCACCCGAGCGCGCTATTACTTCAGCGATATGACCCTGCAGGGATTGCGATAAACCGTGCGCATCCGACAAATCGGCCGGTGTCGTTAAACTTGGGGTTGTTGTCATGGTGATAGTCGAATTGTCCCTCAAACGGCACTCTGCTCCGGGACAGCCAGACGAATAGTCACCTTTTATCAGAAAGCTATTGCATGAAGCCGAAAACAGCAAACCAGACCCTTGCCCTGCGCGGCCTCAGGTTTAACGCCAGTCTGGGCATTCTGGAATCTGAGAAGTCGGCTCCGCAACCTATTCAGGTCGATGCTGAACTGTGTCTGGGCAACCAGCCATTGCTGCCCCACGATGACGATATCAATCACGTATTGGACTACCGCAAGGTGCGCCAGATCATCATTGATGAATGCACCTCGCGACACGTCAACCTGCTCGAAACACTGATCGGCAAGCTCACCCACCGCCTGATGCAACTGCCAGGCGTGGTGGGGGCGCGCGTGAATATCGTCAAGCTGGAAATATTTTCCGACTGCGAAGTCTCCATTCACATGGAAACCGGCTACTGGCCCGGAACACAGGGGCCGCAGTAACCGGAGTAACCTCAGTGTATTGCGGCCGCGCCGGTCTGCAATTCCTGCTGCGCAAGTTCGGCCATCTCGGCGTCGCTAAACACGCGGGAGCGCGTGTGAAAGGCCTTGCCTTCCGGGCCTTCCAGGGAAAAGGTGCCGCCATGTCCCTCAATGACATCGATGATCAGTTGCGTGTGTTTCCAGTATTCATACTGGGCGCGGCCAATATAGAAAGGGCAACCGCCAATATCGCCCAGATACACATCGCCAGTGCCCATCGTTATTTCTCCGGGCAAATAACAATTGGCAGCGCTGTTGTCGCAACAACCGCCGGACTGGTGAAACATCAGGTTTTCACCGTGCTTGGTTTTCAGAAACGCCACCAACTCCAGCGCCGCCGGGGTCGCAACCACTTTTTCAACCATGTCTGTCTCCTTATAAGCACACTCCAGCAGCGCATTCTTTCAGCACTTGTCCCATGCTGCAACAAGTGTTCGAAAATGGGGCAGCCGGCGCAAGGCTGCTAAAGCAGCCCTGGCGGCCTAAGTCTTATCGGGTGTAATATCCGACGCCCAGCAACACATCGCCCACCCGCTTGATGAGGGAGTGTTTGGACTCCACGGCGTTGGTAGCCGGATTACGCCAGACATAGTCCACCGTGCCACTGCCGTCTTTTTTGGCGATGGAAATCATCTCTTCAAACAGCGAATTGCCGGCAGCATCGCGCATACCGCGCACATCCATTCCGTTGAGATGCGGAGAAGCACCGGAGGCCCGATAGCGCCCGTCCTCAAGGCCAATCACAAATACATACTGGTCGTCGTGCATGAACCCACCCTGCGGATTATTAAATGCCGCAAAAGCTTTCTCCGGGCCCGCCGTATTCACATAATCGACTGCACGGTCCAGCAGTGCCTGCGCTTCCACGCGGGTTGCGCGCGGGGTGTAATAACCAATACACAAGATGTAGTCGTCAACGCGGTCGTAAAGGCTAGTCTTCAACTCTACGTTGTTGTCCTGCGGGTTACGCCAGCGGTAATCAATCGAGCCTCTGGGTTCCAGTCTGGCCTGCGTAATCAGATCCAGAATCAGCGGCTTTCCGGCGGCATCACGCAAACCCAGATTGCTGATGCCAACCTGTCCGACCTGATCTCCTCCATTGGCATGCATATAGCCCTGCATATCTACTACAAACACGTAATAGGCACCGTAAATAAAGCTGCCCTTGGGGTCGTTAAAAGCCGCAAAGGCGGCCTTCGGTCCGTTATGGCGCAGATAAGCCACCGCCGCGTCACGCAGTTCGGCGGCACGGCTGATTTTGGAGCGGTCCTCAGAACCCAGGTGTTGCGGGTTGGTGGGGTCGATGGCAAACGCCGGTGCAGCAAGGGCCGCACAAGCTGCAATCAGCCATGCCATGAGGCCGGAAAAACGCAATTTCATGTAGTGTCTCCTGAATCGAACAAGCGGCGCACACGCGCCACAACAACTGTCACCTTATACGGTGACACAAGCTGTTGCAACACTCCTACGCAATATTCGCACCAGACCAAAATGTGACACTCTGGCGCCTGGAAATCAGTTGGGATCGGTAATAAATCCGACTTTTCGCACCCCGGCCCGTTGCGCCGCCGCCATAGCCAGCGCCACCCGCTCATACCGCACCGCCTTGTCGCCACGAATATGCAATTCGGGTTGTGGATCAGTGTGCGCTGCAGCAGTTAGTTGTTGCGTCAGTTCCTGATCGCTAACCGGCGTGCTATTCCAATAATAGGCACCGGCGGCGTCGATGGTCAGGCGAATAGTTTGGGGCTTGGCACTTTCGGGCTGGTTGGTGGCCCTCGGCAGTTCGATATTGACCGCATGCTGCATGACCGGCACCGTAATGATGAAAATAATCAGCAAAACCAGCATAACGTCGACCAGCGGCGTCATATTTATTTCATTCATCACCTCATCGGCTTCATCCTGTGTGCCAAAAGCCATCTCAGACTCCCTTGCTGCTACCAGCCGAGTTGCGAATACCAACCCGGGCACCGGTCAGGAAATAGGCGTGCAGGTCGTAGGCAAACCGGTTCAGGCGTGACAGCACAAACTTGTTGGCCCGCACCAGTGCGTTGTACCCCAGCACCGCCGGGATTGCCACTGCGAGGCCCAGCGCCGTCATGATCAACGCCTCGCCAACCGGGCCTGCCACCTTGTCGATGGTCGCCTGACCGGCCATGCCGATCGACATCAACGCATGATAGATGCCCCAGACGGTCCCGAAAAGCCCGACAAATGGAGCAGTAGAGCCCGCAGAGGCAAGCACGGCCAGACCACTCTGCAAGCGCGCCGTACTGTCATCAATGCTGTTGCGCAAGACCCGCGTGAGCCAGTCGCTGCGGTCCAGGCTGTCCATCAACTCGCCCTGCGCCTGCGTACGCTGCTGCGTGCGTTGCTGCTCCAGGTGTTCGGCTGCATTTCGACCTTCGCGAGCCAGCGCATGGAACGGACTTTCGTCGTCACCCAGCATGGCAATTCCTGATTCCAGATCTTTTGCATGCCAGAACTTTTCAGTCAGTCCGGACTGCGTCATGATCCGCCGCAAACCCAATACCTTGAGCAGAATCACGATCCAGGAGGCCAATGACATCGCCAGCAGCAGCAACAAAACCCCCCGTGTAACCAGGTCGCCCTGCCCCCACACATTGACCAACCCAAACTGCGAATTCATACCATTCACTCCAATACAAAACTCATCGGCACCGTAACCCACATGACCTGCGCCACGCCACCGCGCTTACCCGGTACAAAGCGCCAGGTTCGGGCGGTATCCAGCGCCGTCTGGTCGAGCCGCGAATAACCGCTCGACACTTTAACTTCAACCTGCAACGGACTTCCATCGGCCGCAACCTGCACGTTCAACAGCACCGTGCCGTGTTCGCCACGGCGTTGACTGGCAGCGGGATAAACCGGCTTCGGATTGTGCAGGTAACTAGCGTCGCTCGATGGCAGTTCCACAACCTGAGTGGCGGCATTCGGCGCAGGAGGCGCGGCCGCGACAGCAGGCACTCCAGCCCCATGGGGGGCGTTGGCAGAGGGCGTGGTGTCTGCAATCGCTGCTGGCAAAGCAAGCGCAGGCTGCGGCGGCGAAGGCGTAA
>Ga0007854_10001293_pt1 | contig 16020 bp, 8 predicted proteins | sample CryBogCBH12Aug08_FD_60382 | JGI IMG/M metagenome (GOLD analysis project Ga0007854, IMG submission 60382) | Freshwater microbial communities from Crystal Bog, Wisconsin, USA - CBH12Aug08 | ecosystem: Environmental > Aquatic > Freshwater > Lake | place: Crystal Bog, Wisconsin, USA | collected...
TCCGCATGAACCAGTTTGGCGGAGATCTGGGTGGTCCCATCCTTAAGGACCGCACCTTCTTCTATATGAACTATGAAGGTCTGAGGCAGACCGTGGGTGATACGCAGAGTGCCGCATATGTGCCGAACGCAGCGGCCCGCGCTCTGGTTCTTGCCACGTCGCCGTCGCTCGCGCCTCTCGTCAACTCATATCCAAAAGGTGTAAGGCCTTATTTGAGCGATCCGCAATGGACTGATGAAACCAATCCGTACGGAACCGACCGCACCCGTGAAGATTACGGCATGGCCCGCATTGACCACAAGTTCAACGAGAGCACCACGGCGTATATCCGTGGGAACATTGACAATGCTCACCTTGACCAGCCTTTGGATGCCGCCGGCGCCCGCACCCTGACGGACATTGTGCCGGAAAACATCGTATTTGCCCTGCAAAAGGTCTTCAGTCCGCAAATGACCAACGAAACAAAAATCGGCGTCAACCGTTCCGTGTGGACTCCCGTGGTCAATGGGAGCGCGCCGTTGGATCTTAGCGTAGGCGGTGACGTCCCCTGGGATGGTCTTACAGGGAGCAGCAAGCAGGTGGAAGCCGGCACCACCTACTCCTTCATTGACAACCTGACAAAAAATCGCGGGCGGAACAGCTTCAAGTTCGGCATTGACATCCGCCGAATCAATCTCAACAACTCCGGCAATGCCATCACGACTGCTTCTATCGGCTATACCAGCTTCAGTAATTTCCAGCACAACCTGGCGGATTCGATGACCTTGAATGTAAGTCAGGGGCTGGCCGGGCTGCGCCGCACGTTCTATATGGGTTACGCCCAAGACGAGCTCAAGCTCACTCCCAATCTAACGCTGAACGCCGGACTGCGCTACGAGTTCTACAGCGTGATGTATGAACGGCATGGCCAGTCTCTTACCGTCAGCGCTGCCTGCGGCGGGTTCTGTCCTTTAGGCGCGCCCTTCTACCAACCCAATACCAAGGATTTCGGCCCGCGCTTTGGCCTGAGCTGGGCTCCATCGGCGTTGAAAGAGAAAACGGTTATCCGCACAGGTTTCGGCATCTACTTTGGCGCCAACCAGAACGACGACTTCAGCGATCCGACGGAGAGCGTCCCCCCCAGATATTCCGCTACCACGAATCTTCCCTCGCTGCAGCTTTACTACGGCTACGATTTAACCAAGACCGGGGCCCTTGGACCGACCACTAGCCCGAAGGCGATCGATCCCAACCGGAAAGATGGGTACTACGAGAACTGGGACTTCAACATTCAGCAGCAGTTGCCCTACAGCTTCGTTGCCCAGGCCGGCTATGTGGGCAGCCAGGGTCACCACCTGTTCAGCAAGACAACTGCAAATGGCTTCTTACCTGCTACAACTATCCGGCCAATTGCGTCACTCGGTTCGTATGGCCTCAAAAGCAACAACGGCAACAGTAACTTCAATGCGCTACAAGTTTCACTGCAGCGTACCTTCAAAAGCGGATTCCTGTGGCAGACCCAGTACATGTGGTCGCACGCCATCACGGATGCTTCCATCGGCGCTGGAGAAGCTGTGGCGGTCCAGAACAACTCATGCCTTCGCTGCGACCGGAGCAGCACCAACCTGGATGTTCGTAATACGTTCACCACGAACGCCGTTTATCAGCTTCCCTTCGGTCAGGGACGTCGCTTCCTGAATGAAGGCGTTGCCGGGAAAGTCATCGGCGGATGGGATCTGTCCGGCATTATGACCGCCAGGTCCGGCCTGCCGGTGAATATTACGATCACGCGCAAAGCAAACGTGATGTTGGACGGTATCAATAAGAACCAGCGCCCTGACCTGAACACCGGCGTGTCGCTCACACCTGCCGGTGGCCAAACTCTCAACAACTGGTTCAGCTTTGCGCCCTTCGCGGTTCCAGCCAAGTACACCTGGGGCAACGCGCCTCGCTATCTTGGAAGGGGGCCCGGCAACTACGAGATCGACACGGCCCTCTCAAAGCGGACTGCTCTTTTCGAACGTGGCAGCTTGACCTTCCGCGCAGAGGCCTTCAACCTTTTCAACCATCCAATGTTCTCCGATCCTTCAGGCGGCTTGGGTTCGGTTGCGGTAGACTCCACCGGAAAGATCACCAGTGTGAACTCCGGCTTCGGGAGAATCACCGATATTCTGAACACCGGAGCCACCGGAATCGGAACGCCGCGCCGCCTGCAACTCAGCCTGCGACTCGACTTCTAAGCGAACTCCTGCCGGCAGGGGATATGGGGCATTGCAATTCCCCGTGTTCCTTGCCGCTTTGTCTGCAATTTCCACATCAGAAACAAGTTTCGAGGAGATTTGATGAAACGTTCTCTACTTTTGAGCCTCGCGGCATTCGCGGCAGTGCTTGTTATATCGATCTCAATCGCCGCTCAATCAACATCTGGATACCATGTTGCCAAGACATTTGAAGTCGGTGGCGATGGAGGCTGGGACTATGTAAACATCGACGCCTCTTCCAACCGCCTATACATCGCACGCGCAACGCGCGTCATGGTTGTTGACGTGGAGTCAGGCAAGCTTATTGGCGAACTTCCCGGCACGAATGGCGTCCACGGCATCGCTCTCGTCAACAGACTGGGCCGCGGCGTTACTAGCAATGGCAAGGACAACTCAGCCACTATCTTTGACCTCAAGACCCTGAAACCGATTGCAACCGTCAAGACGGGCGAGAAGCCGGATGCAATTCTGTTCGACAAATTTAGCGGGTTCGTGCTTACCTTCAACGCCGGAGGCAACAGCGCTACCGTGATCGATGTGGAAAAAGCAGAGGCCGTTGCCACCATTGCATTGCCTGGACGCCCTGAAACTGGCGTTTCCGACGGCAATGGCAAGGTATTCCTAAACCTCGAAGACATAGCGCACATCGTTGTCATCGACATGAAGGCCAACAAAGTGGTCAGCGACTGGAAGCTCGAAGGCTGCGAAGAACCGACTGGTCTCGCCATGGACAAGAAGAACCACCTATTGTTCTCAGGCTGCCACAATCAGGTCATGCCGATCCTGAACGCGGATAGCGGCAAGCAACTGGCCACGCTGCCCATCGGTAAGGGCGTAGACGCCGTTGCCTTCGATCCGGAGACTCAGCTCGCGTTCAGTTCTAACGGCGAGGGCACACTGACCGTTGTACACGAGGACTCGCCCGACAAATTCAGAGTCCTGGAAAACGTTCAAACTCAGCCGGGCGCAAAGACCATGTCGCTCGATCCTAAATCGCACAAAATTTACCTGGTCTCGGCGAAATACGAGCCTGCTCCTCCGGCTACGGCTGATACAGCGCGTCCGAAACGAAAAATGATTCCTAATTCGTTTTTCGTTCTGGTGATGGGTAAGTCGTAACCGAACAAAAGAACTGGTCCCCAAGTCGTCTCAGGCCAAAATAAATATTCGGGGAACGTGACTTTATCGGCGTTCCCCACTCCACCAGATTCTTCGGAGAATATAGCACATGAAATTTCGTCGTAAGTCCATCTTCGCAGTGCTTTTAGTGCTGTGTTCTTTGCCCACCTTGAACGCGCAGGAAGCAAAGCCGAACGCTACCAAGCCACAAGCCACACTTACACATGAAAATTCAGGTGCCCGAAAGGTTCGGGAATGGGGCACCGCTCCCGAACCGGATTTCGCACCTGAGCGGGTGATGCTGGGTTGGGTTGGCAATCCTGCATACACCCAGGCAATTACCTGGCGTACCGAAAAACTCGCTGAAACGCCGCAAATCCAGTTCGCTATCGCGAGTTCCAATCCCGATTTCATCAAGACTGCAACTTCAGTTCCCGCCAAGTCCGGATCCCTTGATACCGGCAACGGCAAGACAGTCGCTACCTACCGGGCCAATCTCGAAGGACTGAAGCCGAACACTCACTACCTGTACAGGGCCGGCGACGGGAAGAACTGGGGCGAGTGGAACGGTTTTCGCACGGCTAGCGATCAGCCCGCCAAGTTCCGATTCATTTATGTGGGCGATGCGCAGAACGATATCCGGTCGCGGTGGTCGCGCCTGATTCAGGCAGCTTACAGTAAAGCGCCCAAGTCAGCGTTCATCATTCACGCTGGCGATCTGGTTTCCGAGGGTTACAAAGATAATCTGTGGGGCGAGTGGTACGACTCAATGGGATTTATCGCCGCCAACGTCCCAAGCCTCGCGGTACCAGGAAATCACGAACTCGAAAAGCCAGCTGGTACGCCCAAAGCCGAGTCACTGCCATTGATTTGGAAGCAGCAGTTTTCCTATCCGCAAAACGGGCCCGATATCCCTGAAAACGAGTCGTATTATTTTGATTACCAAGGCGTCCGATTCATCTCGCTCAATGTCAACATGATGGAGAACGAGAAGAACTTCGAGGCTGTCAAACCCATGATCGAGAAGGAATCTGCATGGCTGGACAAAGCCCTCAAAGACAACCCCAACCATTGGACGGTCGTCTTCCAGCATCAGGGCATGTATTCCATGGCTCACAACCGGGATTATGTGAAGATGCGTGACGCGCTTCTTCCGCTCTATGACAAATACGGAGTTGACCTCGTCCTTCAGGGACACGATCATCTTTATGCGCGCAGCCAGAAGCTGGCAGGCGGCAAGATCGTTGCCCCGGACGCCCTGGGAACCGTCTACATGATTTCTGTGAGCGGTCCGAAGATGTATGAAATCGACCATCGTTTTGAACCATTGATGGCGAAGGTCATACCGAATACGCAGATGTTCCAGGTCATCGAAGTCGACGGTAACAAATTGACCGTTCGCGCTTACTCGTCTGAAGGTGAGCAGCTCGACGGTTTTCAATTAGAAAAGAAGAACGACCACAGCATCCTTTCGGAACTCAGCAAGTCGGCCGCAGCGGCAAACGCAGTAGCGGCGAAATAGTAGCTCTGCTTGATTCGTTACTACAGGGTGCCGGAGTTTCTGGCACCCTGGTTGTTTCATTACCGAGAATCCGGTGACTCTACGAGCAGCTGTGTTCTTGAGATGCATCGCCCCGCCATCTGCCGGGCGTAGAAACATCTGTCGGCAGACCTCGAGCATTTTCACTTTGCCTGCTGGGCTCGCATAGGAATATGAGGTGGCTATCTAAAGGGTGAGGAGATCCCCTGACTCTGCCGGGGGATATTTATATCCATTGCGCACGACCAAAGGAATACATGCGCTACACCTCCCCGGGAAGTCTTTGTAGTTGTGCACTCACCAGAGTCGACTGCGCAATAACTAACCTTGCTGCAGCGTGGCTTGCCTAATGGAACTGAGGCAGAATCGAAACCATCCGCAAGCCCAGCGATTCGCAAGTATCCTAAACTTCTTCTGAATAGTGTGGCTGTGAATCTACGGCTGACTCGAGTTCCCCTTGGGGCAAATTGGTAGAGGTGCAATTGCTGTTCTGTCTATTTGTGCCCAGTACAATTTCTTCTGCCGGTCATGATTCATGCAGCCTACCAAGTTCATTACTAGACGTTGGTGTGGCTGGATTGCATGTCGAAGAGATCGAATTGGCGAATCCCTGAAGCATACACTGCCGCGCGGACGTGTTTGGCTGTTTGGGGGGCGATTTGCTTGCCGCAGATCGAGCCATAGATCTTCCCTTCATAGACGGTTCGCCAGCTTTCTCCTGTATCTGAGAGTTGGATTTGGAAGTCACACCATTGGCCACGGCGGTGCCTAGGATTATCGATGGTCAACTCAAACCGGCAGAAGCTCTGTGGACTGTCGAAGGAGACTTGAGCAAGGATGAGGCCTGTAGCCATGTCTCGCGTGGTCGAGAACTTGTTTGTGAGAGTCAGTGATCCTTCAGACGGCAGAGCCCATGCAATTGGCTCGAGCTCAGTGTCGAACGTGAGCTCCACAATGGTATCCAGAGGACCGGGCTTGCCGTCGATCTTCAAACCCTCCTTGCTAGCTGTGACATGCGCTACGCCGACGATCGCCCTGGCCCCCAGTAGCCGGGCCGGGATAGGAGGCAGGATTACAGTACCTCCGTTCCAGTCGAGGAGGTGAATAAATGCGATGTTGCCGCGAAAGACACTCTGCTTCCACGGGCCTGCCTTGACGCCCTGAAGGGAGAAGCCGAATGCAGAGATCCATTCTTTCGTCGCCGGTCCCGGCGTGGGAAGCCCGTCGAGCATGGGCGGCAAATCGAAGAGGTAGTTGTAGTCGCAAAGGGCGACTGAGACGAGATTGCGGATTCTGTTTTCCTGCGTGCTCCGATCGATTACGCTCGTCCGGCGGCTGGTTGGAGTGACGTGGAGCGACTGGACCCGGCCGTTGCGATAGACACATTCGACAGTGGTGTTGCGGCTGGCGTGAAGCTTGAATTCGACATCCCAGTTTTCTGGCCAAGCCGGAAGCAGCAGGATTTTTTCGCCATCACTTTGCAGCAACATGCTTTGTAACGCGTTCACGCTATTGGCGCCGTGGTCATTGTCCGGGGTTCCGTCCATCTTGCACTCCCAGAATGCAGGGAAGCGCGAACGCGGCCGGTTAGGCCAGGGTGCAGCGGGATCGACGTTATCGTGCCAGGTAATGAACTGGTCGTTGAAGTTAATGCTCGCCAGACGGGCGGCCTCGCGTGGCAGGCCAAGATAGGCGGCCTGCACTGGAGTGGATTGCCAGCCGCCGGTCTCAACAACCTGCTCGTCGCAACTGCCATCGATGCTGATGCCGCGCACGTGGAATGACTGGCGGGCGGCATTGAGCAATTCCGGGTGCCCCAGCCAGGCCTGGCGGAAAGGATAAATTGAGTAGAGTTCCGGCGACTCGCAGAGTTCGCGTCCGGGCTCGTAACGTTGCCCGGTGGCCAGCAGTGTGAGGCCGCGAATCGTGCGAAAAGGAACGGCGGGGACACGGGCGAGCAACTCGCTCCACGCCGTACGGTGTTGAGGTCCAAAATCGAACGAGATAAGCCGGGAGAGCACAAAACGCAGAGCAACGACTTCGGTGTTGGGATTGGTGACGTTCGCGTAGGTTTCGACGGTGCCCGCCGGAGCAATCACCATCTTGCCGTCCGCGTCACGCTCAGGATAATGAAGCTCGTAGAAGCGCAGAAACTGCTCGGCACAGGGACGCAGAATTTCATCCCGAAAACGCGGGTCGCGCGTGTGTTCGTAGTACTCGCACATGAGCGCCGTGACTTCCAGTGTTGCCAGAAAATGGTAGCGAAGATGGCGAGGGACGTTGTCGGGATTGAAGACCCCGACATTCTTCCACCAGCTTGCCTCCATAATGTAAGCGCCGTCGTGGTGGAAGAGGTTGGCGCATCTGTCGCGACAAACCTCCAGACCGTCGCGCACAAAGCTCATCCCAGCCAGGAGGGAATCGTAGTCTCCGCGTGTGGCCATGGACCAGTATGGGTGGCGCGTGTTCTGCCACATAAAGGAGAGCACTGCCCAGTCACGCTGGTCAGCCGTTACGGCCGCTCCTTGGGGACCCTTGAAACCTTGCACTCCGGCTGGCATATCCATTGTAAAGATGGAGCCGTTGTAGGGAGGCGGAACGCTGCCTCTTCCGGCAGCGGCTTCGCAGAGCCTCTCGAGTGCATAGCGCTGGGTGATCTGAAAGGCATTGTCGCGCGCAACGATCTGCTTGTGGCCCGTGTAGGCAATGGAACCCTGCGCGTACTGGGTGTAGCGGCATTGATCCAGTTCTACGGGCGCTGAACCACAGCCGGTCACGCGAATCCAACTCCGATCCCAGAAGGCACGCCACCACTGGCGATGGGCGATCCAATCCGCCGTGACCGGCCTTTCAAGAAGCGCAAACCATTTTGCGACGGTATCCGTCTGCTCAGACAGTACGCACACATCAAGTTCAAAGGAGTGGCAAGACGACAGTGCAAGCGAGCGTTTGCCACTGCGCACAAAGCCCGGTCCGGCCGCGAGGCAACCGGAGGTGCGATGGAGGATGGGATCTTGCACATGTGCAGCAAACTCGGCCGAGTTCTGTTTCCTGACATGCTCCATCCAGGCCGAATTCTCATTGCGATAAGCCCAAGCGAGCCTATTGGCTGAGTCGTCCAGCTCGATGCAGCTCCTGAGAGTTTCAAAACTGGCGGTCAGTGTAACCGGAGAAGCGCTCGAACCGCTTACACGCAGCACAGGTCGGTGAGCATCGATCCAGATGCGCAGTTGCACTCCGCCAGCTTGAATCTCAATGGCGCCATCTTTCAGAACCAACGTCTGAGTGAACCGACCGGTATCAAGAGACGGAGAGAATCTGAGCCGGACGCGGCCTAGCTTTGGCAGCAGATGGCCTGCGTCGTAGGCATCCACTTTACTAATGTAGAAAAGCACGTCGCCATCGGGCTCGACCCAAACGTTTGCGCCCACGTCGCCGTTGCCCAGAGGCATGGACCCGAAACTATCCTTGCTGGCTGAATCCCAAACGACGTTGAGGGGATCGAGGAGAGCCGCGGTCTGCCCGGAAGGGATATCGTGCAATTCAGACGGATTCGGAACGGAACTCACAAGCATCGGTCCAGAACATGCCAGGGCTAGAGTGATAGGCGAAGTCTTCAGGAACTGGCGCCGCGAGGTAGGCATTGGAGTCTCCGTTTTCAGCAGGATTCAAGCATAGACTGGCGGATGCATCCGGTGCGGCGGCGCGGAGCATACGCGATGAAAACTGGCAACTGCGCAACGCCGCAGAGAACAGGAACTCACAGTCGCACGGTGTGCTTTCCTGGCGGAAGTTGTACTTCAAGAAACTCTCCATTGTGTTTCGTGGTGCAGCCCGCGCCGTCAACTGAGAGCTGCGCACCGTCTCCGCGATGGTAAAGGCGAACTAGGGTGATGCAACTGGGTGGGCAGAAGCAGGTCAGCGAAATCGTCCGATCTTCTGTTACGGTCCACTCGACTTCGACCGGACCGAACTCAGTAACTGCCGTTCCGTGCGCCCATCGCAAGTCACCGCAGCGCGGCTCAATGACGATGGTCCGATCCGTGACAGGGCCGCGGCGGTGCGCGCCCAGCACGTAAGCAGTTAGAAAGAAGCCGGGGGCCATCCCGTAGATGTGCGCCTTCGACCCACCTTTGAGTCCTTCCCATGTGGTCTGCCACGGCGACTCGACTTGCAGTTTCCAGCCATTGCGAATGAGCGACAGTACCTCGCTATCGAACTCCGGCTTCTGCATCTTGTAGAGGGCATCGAACAAGTAGTAATAGGACATGATGTCCGTAATCTGATCCAGATGCCCCTTGAGCCAAGTGCGTACTAACTCCAGCCTCGGGGCCGGAACGATGCCGCAGTAGAGCGCAAACAGCGTTGCCTGTGCAGTAGGTTTGTACCGCCCATTCACAATCGGCCCGGCGAAAACGGGTCCGTTGAGCTGTTTGTTCATCTTCGATCCGGGGCCGAATAGAGCGCCGTCGTAGACTTGCTCCTGCTCATTCCAAAGCTCTCGGTTGAAGTCTTCCATCAGTTTGGATGCGCAGGCTGCATACGAACTGGCAGCGGCAGTTTCACCGATCTGTGTGCCCAGCCAGGCAGCATCAGCGAGGGCGCGATAGACCAGTGCATTGAGGCCTGTCGCCTCGCAAACTTGATAGCGCAGCGGATTGTCCCACACCTCCCAATCACGAGCCAGCACGAGGCCACGAGAGGTACGACGATCGAGAAACCACTGTATAAGTCGAGTCAAAGCTGGCCATAACTCCCGGACAAGCGCGTGATCGCCAGAGCTTTCGAAATACTCGCGAAGCTGCACCACCCAATCGCAGGAACGATCTTCCATAATGGCGTGGATATCCCAGCGTTCGGAGCAGCTGTGAGCTTTCATTTGGCCATCAGGCTTTTGCGTCAGCGAGATGCGGCGCAGCAGTGCTTTAAGCAGCCGGTTATCGCCCCAGTACTGCACGCCGTCCGCGTCGGGGCCGCGCATCATTACCCGTGTGCAATCGAATGCGGGAGGCGTGTTGTCGGTCCACTCCACGCGTTCGCGGTCTGCGCAGTCCACGTAAGAGTCTTCGCTGAGCAATTCGAGCGATCGTGCGCAGATCTTCCAAAGGCGGTTGAACGGTGGATCGCTGCACTCGAACGAAGCAACTCGGGTAAATGGATAGCGGACTTCGATGGCCTGAGCGCTGCGGAGTCGGATGCGCCCGGTTACGACTCGGACGGAGAGACGGTTGAAGGCAAACGTATCGCCGCCCATCCAGGTCTGCACGCCAGTGCGGGCGATGTAGGTGCAGTGGCCGCACTGCGACTCCTCCGGTAACAGATACGAAGCCTCGACGACGCTGCCCTCCTCGCCGTCGAACTCAAGTTTGTGATAGGCTTGCGCGATCTCAGGCAACGAGAGTTGCAGTTCGTCTCCCGGACCCAACTCCAGGGGAAAATGGATGTTCTTTTCCGTCCATTCACGAGTCTGCTCTTGCTGAAGAGCTGTGGTCCGCGGCCAGACTGGGAAAAATTCGGGCCCCCCTGTGGGAACAGCTAGCGGCCAATCGGCAACTGCCAACTCGGCATTCCTGAAGTCGATGCAGTTACGAGCATCGATGTGTTCCTCGATGGATGCCCAAGCACCGTTGCGCGGGCCGAACGAGAGATCAGGACGTGCTCGCCAGCTTGTGTCAGTGGCGATCCTCAGGGCTCCGCTCTTGCCGCGGATACAGATTTCGGTGGCAAGACCCGGCTTGTGGCGCATGATGCGCCCCGTTGGGGCATCGCAATGCACAAGTACAGCGACTATGTTCTTGCCGGGCTTTAGAGCCGAGGCGATCTCGCGGGTATCGTACTCAGGCCTCTGATTCTCGAATCGGCTCGGTCCGCGGCCGCAGTAAATACCATTCACGTAGAGCCGGTACCGGGTGTAGGCGAAGATGTGCATCGAGGCAGCCTGGGGACGCGCAGCGAGCGTGAACTCTTTTACAAACACGGCATGTTGGTCAAGACCAGGGCTCGACTCCGGATCTGCGGAGCACGCGGACACAGCATCGACTTGCCCATTCTTTCGCAAGGTCGTGCAAACGGGATCGGCACACCAAATCATTGCAGCGCGCAGATCATCCGCATCGCTGCCAGCACCGGCGGCGGAAGCAGGGCTGGCTAGAAACAAAACACCGGGGCAGGCCACACCAATGCCTGCTGTAATACCGCTCTTCAGAAATACTCTCCGCTCCATCTACGCTCCTCTTCAAATCGTTCCGGCCACTGCCGTTTGACGGTGTGCGCTGCGGCCCGGCTTCGATTCAGACTTCTATGGGTTCGCCAGAGTCTCTTTCTCCCACATCGGATGGTGCACAGTTCGCCTTCCTCTGGTGGAACCTGCTTCCGGCATTATGACCTCGTATTCGGGCAGAACGTCCAGCGAGTCGATCTTCGCGGACGAGCTCCGTGGATTCATCTTCATCCGTGCGGACGGGTCCAGCTATTTCAATCCGTTCTTGGGCATCGGAAGCACCTTGACATCAAGCACTTTGCCGAACGCCTGCGGCAGGAAGCGCTTCAAGCCAATCTCCCAAGTACGGCCATTGTAAAAGTCGTTGTCCAGCAGGTGATCTCCAGCGTAGAGGCGTGCAATATCGCCAGAATATCGTATCTTGACGAAGATGTCGCTCAGGCCCTGCATCGATTGCTGAGGAATCCGAAGCGTCCAGCCGGCTGCACCAGAAAAGTTCTCTTCAGTCGGTGCTACCGTTGTCAAGGGCGGAGCAAAACCAGACCACTGGGGCGAGTAAAAGTAGCCAGTAGTTGCAAGGTCGGGTTGTTGGATATGCGGGGTAGTAGGGCCTCTTCCGCTGCGCTCCAGAGGCCCTTCTACCCCGAGGCGCGTTCGGAGGATGGTGTCTGTTTTCTACGGCTCTGTTTGAGGCGGTAGCTGTCGCCGTTCATCTCGAGAATATGGACATGGTGCGTAAGCCGATCGAGCAGAGCGCCAGTGAGGCGTTCGGATCCGAGTACTTCGATCCATTCCTGAAAAGGTAGATTGCTGGTCGCCATCGTTGAACCGCGTTCGTATCGCTGGCTGAGCATCTCTAACAGCAGCTCGGCGCCGGTCTTGGATAGAGGCACGAAGCCCAGTTCATCGGCGATGAGCAGTTCGTAGCTGGCGATCTGCTTCTGGAAGCGGAGCAGCTTCTTGTTGTCGCGAGCCTCGATCAGCTCGCTGACCAGAGCGGCGGTGGTAGTAAAGCGTACGCGATGTCCTCGCTGGCAGGCGGCCAGGCCCAGAGCCGGGGCGATATACGTTTTTCCCGTTCCACTGTCACCCAGCAGCAGCACGTTCTCCCTGCGGGCGAGGAACTCGCATCGGGCCAGTTCCAGCACCAGTGTTTTGTTTAGCGACGGGCTGGCCAGGAAGTCGAAGGTTTCCATGGTCTTGACGACCGGGAACTTCGCTTGGCGTATGCGGCGTTCCGTCGCTCGGCGCTCGCGATCCAGCAACTCCAGTTCTGTGATGCGCAGCAGGTAATGCTGGTAGTCCACCTGCTCGACCGCACACTGCCTTGCCACCTTGTCATACTCGCGCAAGATGGTGGGCAGCCGCAATTCCTTCAGATGATGTTCCAGCAACAGCAGCGGCGTGTCAGCCGTATGAGCCGCGGTGTTGGTCGCAGAAGCATCGGTGCCATTCATGCGCACACCTCCACAAGCAAGCTCATGTAGTCGGCGGCCTGCGTGGTCCTTACCTGCACCATAGGCAGATGGGGATAGTTCTCCATATCCAGCCACGGCGGTCGTCGTTCGATGCGGCACAGCAGCAGATGACGTACCGCATCGAAGCTGATCGTGCCCAGCTTCAAGGCATCTTCGATGGCGTGAGTCACTTCGTTGATGGCGAAGGTCTCCATCAGACGAAGCACCTGCACATACTCGCGACTGCCATGCTTCTTGAGCCTCGCTTCGAGCAGACGCCGCAGTTGCGCGAAACACTCCGGCAACTGCCACCCGGCCAGTGGCGCGGCCTGGTCCAGCGCTCTGGTCTTCTGCTCCAGAAGAGCCAGGTATCCGGGCCACAGCGATCTTGCTGTCGAAGAGAATCCTCGTGGGAACGCCGCCGAAGTACGCGAAGGCTCGCACATGGCCTTCCAGAAATGCCTCTGTCGTCTCCGCCGGAAACGCCGCCACAAAGGAGTCGTCCGAATGCCGCAGGTCCACGGTCAGGTAGTGCGCCTCCAGTTCTACGCCAGCAACCACCACCAGCGCTTCGCCGAAGTCCGCCTGTGCCTCGCCCGGCGCATGCGTCAGAGAAATGAACATCTCCCGGCTGTGCATCTCCGCCGACCGCACGTAGTCCTTCACGATCCTGTAGCCGCCAGTGAAACCGTACTCATCCTTCAGCCGCTCGAAGATCCGCTTGGCTGTGTGTCGCTGCTTCGCCGGCCTCTGCTTGTCATCTTCTAGAATGGTGTAGATCACGCCTTGTCAAGGCTCCGACTTGGGCCGCTTGATCGGCTGCTGTCGCTTGTAGCCTGGCGGCACCGCGTAATGTAGCATCTTCCGCACCGTCTCCCGCGACAGACCAGAATCCCTGGCTACTGCTCGCTGACTCCGGCCCTCAACACGAACCGCACGCCGTACACGCCCATATATCTCCACCTGGAACATCCCTCCGGTGTTCCATGAACCACGCCATCAAGGCAATAGCTCACGAAACTAAGGTCCGGCGGTGGACTACTTTTATCCGCCGCAGAGCACCGTTCACGCTGCGCACTGTGGCCTAGTTTTGCACCGGCGCGCATATCCCCACATCCATCCGAGGCGCGTCGAAGTATAGAACCGGATTCCACCAGGATTGGCTGACCATCGCAAATGTCTGGATATTGACGAGCAGAATCCCCAGGACAGCGATTCCACGTAAGGCATCGAGAACGAGGATTCGATCCCGTGTCGGAGTCGGCCCAGCCATGCTAGTTTGTTCCGACCTCATCAAGGCGGGTGGAGAGGCCATTCTTCTGCTTCGCTCCCAACCGATTTGCGCTGGACCCTGGTTCGCCCTATTTTATGACAGCCCGCGCTGCTCCCGACGAACGAGACGATCAGCCAAGGACAGCTGAATGGCGGCACACCGCATTTTCCGGTTGAGTCACCGCCATCTCGGACCTTTGGCAGATGTTCTCCTTTCTTGCCGCCAGAGCGGTCTTATTCGCTGTCGAACTGTACTCAACATAAATACATAAAAAATTATTTCTTTCAATAAGTTACATCCTGCACAGAACCGGTAGACATTGCATTGAACTTGTAGACTGCTGTACTCAACCAGTAGACTCTCTCGCGCTGAAAATACTGCACACAACTTGTAGACGGCAGAAGTTTGTGAGGCCTTCAGATGGCGGCTCTTCCCCCTGCAAGCACCAGCCTCAACAATAGTACCGACGATAGCCCAATGCCCATAGGTAGCGTACACCGCGACATTTCCGGCACTCGCCTGAGGAAATTAGCGGTTAAGATACCAGGCGCACCCGCCTCGCTCGCGGTCTACAGGTTTTCTGCAGTGTTACCGGCTGCGAGTCTACAAGTTTGGGTTTCCGGATTCGCTGGTTGGGCGGGGCTTCCTGCCCGGCCACAGAAAACGGCTTTTTGCACTGCCTGCAGGATAGGTGAAACGCGCCGTTGCCAAGCGCGCGAAACTCCACCGGAATGGTCCGGTTGAACTCGGGGTCAGCTCACGAAACGGAAAAATCGTATGCTAAGGATGGACTGAGGCTGGAACCTACCTATAGAGCGTTGGGATAGATACGCTGAGGTTCAGGGCTACGTCTCGGGGTAACATACTGTTGGCTAAAAGTCGCTTTGCAGATTCGATTTTGCTGTCGGTCATCCTCCGCTTGTGGCCCCCTTACGGCCCAACTTTCGGGCGGTTTCAAGGCTTGCGCGTGTCCTTTCGACGGTCAATTCCCATTCCATTTGTGCCAGGCTGGCCATGACATGAAAAGAGAACAGGATGGGCTTTGGTTTTGGGCCTGCGGAGGCGAAAAGTCTCGGCAAGCTTTTCTCGGGAGGTTCCAGCGTGGCGCCGATGAACACCAGGAAGTAGCCAGTCACAAAAGCCAATGCAGCAATATCGGCCGCATGGCCGATCAGTCCGGTTTTCAGCCGTAACTCCGAAGCCACCGGCTATTAGCCGGTTGGTCAGTTCACTAGCGATCTCCCTGTTCTAATTCGCATCTTTGCCGATGAAATCACTGGGTATGGAGTTTGGGACGCGATCTATCCGCGCGATTCGCACCAATTCCTGATTCACTGCAGGAACGCGACTTGTGCACCTTAGGCCATTGTGTGCTGAAAGTTGAATGAAACTATGAATATTTTGAATGGGATGAAGTTTTCACTGAAGCTTGGGTTGATGACAGGCGTGGCCGTGACTGGACTTGCCATCTTCGCAGTCTTTGCATACTTGACACTGCTGGCTGTTCGCATTAATTCTCCGATGTATCAGAACATTGCGCTCGGGTTCCAGCTTGCGGGGGATTGTTACGATCCGCCAGCTAGTCTGGTAGCCGCACTTCCTTCGGCAATCGCGGCGGAAGACGCTACAACGCCAGAAGAGACACGCAAAGCAGTCGATTTGCTTCAAACGGACCACCAGGCATTTATCACTTCGCAGAAGCATTATAGTGACGTACTGCCCGCTGGCCCCATCCGAGAACTGATGCGTTCCAGCGCTGGCCCTTCCGGAGAGGAGTGGTTTGCAGTCGCCGACAGAGAGTATATCCCCGCGCTGCTGTCCGGCGATCATGTGGCGGCACGCAAGATTCGAATCGAAAAGATGGATCCGATTTTTGCCAGGCACAAGGCGGCCAACGACAAACTTTCTGAGCTTACTGCGGACTGGATTCCCACCCTGGAAAAGAGCGCTGCAGATACCATCCGTGTGCGGAGTTTCGAACTTGGAATCTTCTTTGTAGTTCTGACGGGGATACTTTGGCTGACAGGCGTGGCCATTTCGCGCGCCATCGTAACGCCAGTGCGGAGAGCGATCCACGTGATGGCCGCCATGGCCGAGGGAGACCTGACACAGCGCTTCGAAGTTGAATCGAACGACGAGATGAGCGAAATGGCTGAAGCGCTAAATCAGAC
>Ga0007854_10001299_pt1 | contig 15996 bp, 12 predicted proteins | sample CryBogCBH12Aug08_FD_60382 | JGI IMG/M metagenome (GOLD analysis project Ga0007854, IMG submission 60382) | Freshwater microbial communities from Crystal Bog, Wisconsin, USA - CBH12Aug08 | ecosystem: Environmental > Aquatic > Freshwater > Lake | place: Crystal Bog, Wisconsin, USA | collected...
GTACCTGACTACCTGTCTCACATTGTTCTTCCGAATCCTGAATTCGTCTTTGATTTTTGCGACTGGGGACCCCGTGTCCAGCGAGATGGAGTCAGCGCCCAAAGAGGATGGGATGCACCCTGGCATACCTTGAAGACACATTTCGACATCCTCACCCCCAGCATCATCCAGTGGTATCACCCCACGCTTCAGATGGAGAGTTTTCTAAACAGGGTCGGTCCGACAATTAGCGATCCCAACAAGGGAAATCTTCTCTACATGAAAGGCCTCATTTCTTTCAAGGAGCCCTTTCCCGGAATGAAGGACAAACCATCCGATCCTCCCTACCATTACTTTCCCGACATGGATGTGATCCACTGGCGCAGCAGTTGGGATAATCCGGATGCAACCGCCTTGGCTTTCAAAGCCGGACCTCCTGGAGGTCACAGACTAAATACTCTCCTGCCCCTGTATCCGGATTGGAAACCCGGCCTGGGTCATGCCCACCCTGACGCCGGAACCTTTACCTTGTTCTCCAAGGGGGTTTTTCTTGCAAACGGAGACGATGGCTACGGCCGCAAGGATGGTTTCAATCACAACACTGTACTCGTTGACGGCAAGGGACAGGGAGAAGGCGGCACCTCCTTCGCCTGCTTTGCGAATTATCCTTACGCGCAACTGGACAGGATTCGTCTTGAAAATGTCTGGATGGATCCTTCGGTAGTCGCCGGGACGGCCGTCTTCGATTCCGGCTTCGATCCCGTACTGCAGATGTCGAAAATGCACCGCGACCTGATCCTGATTGCAGGACGCTATCTGGTCATCAGGGACCGAATGGCCTCCGAACTTCCCCATCAGTATGAGTGGCTCCTGCACGGGGATCAAAAAGCCTCCAATCCCGCTCCTGCTCGTTTCGTGATGGATAACGGCCCTGCTCGCCTGATTGTGCAAAATCTTCTTCCCGTCGCCTCGTTCAAGATCGAACCGACCATCCTCGACACCGAGGTTTACGATAAAACACGGACAAGACCGCTTCAACACGGCTTCCATATCGCACTGGATTCACCGCCTGGGCAGAAGGAGTTTGAATTCCTGACAGCCATGCTGATCCAATCTTCCAACGAATCCCCGCTTGCATTCACTGCCTCCGTGGAAGGTGACGGACGCATCACCCTTTCCGATGGAAAGACCCAGTGCACGGTCTGGATGGAGGGATGCAAAGCCCTGCAGGGATCATTTGCCTATTTGCTGCGTGATGGGAGCGGGAAAAAGCTCTCGGAAGGCCTCCGCGGAAAATCCATCGACACCGATCTCTTGAAACTCGACCTCCAATCGCCGGGAGAGACCGTCATCCATCCGTCGCAGTAACGCCTTCAAAAACCCGCGCTCCCCTTCCCCCTTTTTTTATAACAGTAACGGACTCGGGTATCAGCTCTATGCGTTCGCCAGTGTCAACAGGGCGACCTCAGGCGGACAACCGAGTCGCATCGCAGGAAAGACCGAACCCACGCCGACGGATACAAAGACTTTGGAATGAGGTCCCTGAATGAGTCCGCATGGGTAATTTTCACAGCCCTTGGGAATAAATGGTCGCCCAATCAAAGGAAGATTGAGCTGCCCCCCGTGGGTATGGCCGCACATGAGAAGGCTGATGTTCATGCCTCCAATGGAATCGGCAAGGTGGGGACTGTGGGTCAGTGCAAGGATTGGACCGTCACCTGAGAACCCCTTCAATGCTCCAGCGAAATCCGGGCGACCCAAGGTGCAATCGTCCAGCCCGCAGAGCCAAAAACGGGAGTTCCCTTTTTGAATCCAGCATCCCCGGTTTGTAATTTCGTGGATGTCGTTTTTCGCAAGTTCCTGCGAGGTCATCATCCTGTTGATCTTGATATCCCTATTCCCCTGGACGGCGAATACCCCAAGAGGCGCACGGAGTTTTCCAAGTTCCGCCATGACTGGGGCGATATAGGCGGGATCATTGTGAATGAAGTCCCCGGCAAGAAGAATGAGATCCGGTTTCAGGGAGATAGTCAGCTGGACGGCCCTGTCGATGTGCTCCCGGGTGATGAAATAGCCGTGATGCAAGTCTGTCAGGAGCGCAATTCGAAGACCATTGAACTCGGACGGAAGACGTTCCAGGCAAACGGTGAACGGGTTTGTCCCAATTCCCTCAGACTCGGAAATGGAATACCCGGCAACACCACCGAGGGCGCCGGCGGCAACCGTTCCGGCTGTCATGGAAATGAATTTTCTTCTGGTGATGGGCGAAGTCATCTTCAGGTGGAAACATAGCACAACTGGATTCACTGCAACAGGCCAACCGAAGGGGGCTCCCCAGCATCACTCCCATGAGTCCGGCTGACTGGGGAAGGCGTTCCTGCAGCTACGCATTTTCTTTCCATGCAGCAGCGTAAATCTAGGCTCACCGATAGTGAATTCCGACGATAATACGATTCATTCCTACCGAAGGGAGCTGCTCAAGAATCAGCTCTGGCAAGTTCTCAACTTTGCCTCCAAGGCGGGATTTCTTTTCCTGCTCACCCCGCTGATGATCTCCAAGTGGGGGGCAGAGGGATACGGTCTTTTTGCACTGGCCAGTTCCCTGCTTGTTTCGATGGCGATTCTGGACGGTGGTGTGCGTGCGCTTACCAGGATTCAGATGGCAGAGGCCTGGAAACGCGGGGATGAGCAGAGCGCTCGTCGAGTCTATCTGGAGGGCCTCCTCACATTTGCCAGCATCTGCCTGCTTGCCATCGCTGCCAGCATCGCCCTGGCGGCGACGGGCTGGATGACTGATCTCCTAAGACTTCCACCCGGAGGTGCCGCTGTTCTCGTGATGACAGTAGCCTGCACCGCGGTGCTAATGATCAGTTTGCTGGCACTCGAACCGCTGGCTGCACGGGGAAACCTTTCGGCGCTGAAGGCGGCCAATACCTGGGGTGCAGTAGTGGCCATTCCCCTTTGCGGAGCAATGGTCCTCTGGGGTGCGCACGTGGGTCCCGTCGTCCTTGCCTATGCCACCTCCCTGACGATTCCCAACATCATCGTGGCATGGCGTGCCGGTCTCCTGGCGATGTTGTCATGGGAGGGAATCTTTAAATTCACCCCCCGGGTTGCATGGAGGACCGTCAGTGCGGGTGTCTGGTATTATCTTACCACCATCTCGCTGATCGGAAAGACACACTCGTTGACCTTCCTTGTCTCGGCTCTGGCCGGCCCCGCTGAAGCCGGCCTATTTTATATTCTTCTGCGACTCTCGGAAATTGTCGGGAACGTCGGTGCCACTTCCAGCGAGACCTCGCTTGCGGCCCTGGCCTCCACTTCCGATGCGCTGAAACGGCGCGCGGCCTTCAGCCAAAGCTGGCTGCATGTCTCACTCTTTTGCACGCACGGCACACTGGTGTTCGTGTTTCTGAGCCAACACCTTCTCTCCCTCTGGATTCACACCGGGGAAGCGATCCCCAACTTCATAGGGATCACCCTGGGTCTCTTCGGGCTTGCCGGTGCGTTCAGCAGGGTTGTTGTGAACGCCTCCATGGGATTGGATCTGATCCGCACGGCAGCCATCGCAGGTCTGTGGGAAGCCGGAGTGAGCATCTGCGGCGCGGCAGCCGGATTTCATCTCTGGGGACTTCCAGGGTTGTTTCTCGGAGGGAGCGCGGGCATCTTCTGCCTTCTTTCCGCAGGCACCAAGGTTTCGGAACGTTGCGGATTGTTTTCCATAGCTGCCTGGTTTGCGTTCCTCAAACCGCTTCTTCCGGGATTTCTGTTGGCTGGATTGATCCTCTTTGGAGCCTCCCTGAGTCACTCGCCCCTGCTTTGGCTGCTTGCCTTGATTCCCTGCGCTGCCATCGCCCTCATCCAGTTGAGGAAACTGCATTCCCTGTCGCCGCAGGATTGAGGTCAGACCGAGAGTCTCCCCGGGGCATCGGTCAACACCGCTCCATCGACATGCCAGTGGGGACCGCGCGCATGGGAGCAGATTTGCTGCAGCATGTTGATATTTGTTTTGCGGAAATCCGCCGTCACGATCAACGGTGAGCCGGCAGGGAGGGAAAGACTCAGGCTCCAGTCAGTGAGGATGCATGGTGCATCGATGAGGATGAAATCCCATTGCGAGGAGAGAGCCGACCACTCGGCGGAAAGCGGACGCCTGGAAAAATCATCCACCAGCCTCAGTTCCGGCCGGCGTGCCGAAAGGACGGCCAGGTCATGATTTGCCGAATAGCTGAGGTGCTTGGAAATGGGATCCTCGGAGCGAAGCCACTGTTCGATCCCGCTTTTCACCTCGATTCCGAGAGTCTTGGCAATGAGGGGGCTTTCAAAATGAAGGTCGACAACAAGGGTGCGTTTGTCGGCCTGCGAAAGAAGCAGAGCAAGGTCAGCAACAAGGATGGATGAACGCTGGGAGGGAGATGCGGGAGTGAACCCTATGACCGATGGTCCAGAGGAACTCCCCTTGGATAGCAAATGACTCCGGAGAAACCCCATGCCGGCAGGACAGTCGCCGTAATTGATTGTCCCCTTGTGCGGCTCTGCAAAGGCTTTCGGCTTGGACAACACCGCCAGGCAAGGCAGGCCGACCCGGGTCTCGATCTGCTCAGCGGATTTCAGCCCATTGTCGAGGAATGCGATGAGCGCCGCCAGACCGAGGCCGAGCATACCGCCCAAAGCCCCTCCGAAGAGCAGATAGAGCACGAGTTGGGGTCGGATAGGACGCGGCGGGGGGGAGGCCCTGTTGACAATCACCACCATGTTCGCCGTTCCGGTTTCCCCCTCCCTGGCGTCTTCCGCAGCGAGCTTTCTCATCAGGGAGGGATCGCTGAAACTCTGCGCCAGGCGGGTCGATTCCTGGGAAAACGCCTCAAGTTTTTCGGCAGCCTTGAGCTTGTTCGCCTGCAAATCCTGCTCCTGGGTTGAGCAGATCGAGTATTCGGCCCGGAGGGCCTCGGCCAGATGTTCAGCCTGTTTGGCAAGCTGTGAGCGGAGCGTCCTGAGTTCCGCATCCTTTCCTTCAAGACGCTGACCGCGGGTGGTGGTTGACGCGAGGGACTTGTACTCGGAATCCACGAGCATCAGCTGGGTCTTCAGGTTGTTGAGCGTTGAATCCTGGGCGAACGCCGGATAGGAAGACAGGGGCATCTTCTGCTTGAGAAAGTTGTCCATCTCCGCAATCTGCCGGCTGAGTTTGATCCGCTGGGAGCTTACGTCGGTCAATTGAAGCAGCATGCTGTCGGCCAGTGCCTTTGTGAATCCAACGCTCGTCTGGATCGCCTTGAGTTTTCCTCCGACAATGTTGTAGAGCCCAAGCTCGTCGAGCATCGCGTTGACGACCGCGGCGGCGAATTCGGGGCTTTGTGAATCTACCGATATGGAACCCATGCGGCTGTTCTTCATCAGGGAGACCTGGACGTTCGCCTCCGGCAGCCTTCCCTTGAGCTTGATCGGCCGATCAAGCCCCTCGAAGGCGATCCGACCGGGAGGCAGATTGAGCCGCTTCTCGATGGCAGCACGCATGTCGCGGTTCGCGATGCTCAGGATGAGCGTCTGGACAAGCTGCCTGTCGGTTTCGGCGTCGTTTTGCTTGATGGTCTGCACGAAGGGGAGTTCGTCCACCAGGAATGTGCCGGTAGCCTCGTAAACCCGCGTGGCCCACAGGAAAGCGAACCAGGAAATGATCACCCCGCAGACAAAGAATGCCAGTGCAAGGAGGAAGCTGGCCAAATAAACCCTCACAACATCACGAACCCCAACCGGAGCATTCGACCCCTGCGAAGGTTCAATTTCCCAGAGCGACGGGTCGTTACTCATGGGGACAGACTAGAGAAAATTCCTGGGGACTGTGATCACATCACCTGGTTCCAGCAGGAGGTTCTGGTCCAGGTGCGATCCCTTCATGAGGTCGCGCAGATCAAGTTCATAGACCTGGACCGTTCCCGCGTTTTGCCGCACGAGCCTTACGCGGCGTTTGTTCGCCAGCGGGGTGAATCCATTCGCTGAGGCGATTGCATCCATGACCCGCATCGGCCCGTCGGTGAGATCAGTGTGAATCTGATGAAAAACCTCTCCCAGTACGGTCACCTGATTTGTCCTGAACTCGGTGATCTTGATGGCGCGGGCACCGGGATAAGCGGATCGCAGCAAGTGTTTGAAGTCGTCCGCCGACATTCCCCTTACCATGCGACTCTCTCCGGAAAGATCTATCCTGCCATCCTGTCCGACCTGAACCTCCTGAATTGTCCCGTCCTTTGCCGTGATCCTTGCAGAATCAAGGGGGGCAATGCAGTAGGGGATGGCGGCAACCGAGATCGGAGCCGAAGAGCCTGTGTGGTTCACGCACCCTATGGGTGAAAGCGCAAAAACCGCCGCCAGTAGATGAGTGAGACGCCGGGGCATCATGGGATTAAATATCAGCGCAAGAGAATGTCATGCTCCTCAAAACTTGCAATTGAAACCCAAGGAGAGCCGGCAATCCGCGACCGGGGCCCCCTCCCCCCTAAGGCTCTGGGAACTCATGTAACCGATCTTGGCAAAGATCTTCGAATCCCCGGGATAATACGATCCGGGCAGGGCATAGGAAATCTCGAGTTCCGGACGGACCTGCAGATAGAGCCGCTGGGAGGTCTCAAATTGCTGGGTTGAAGCACCGATGTAGGGAGTCACATACCAGTTGCCCCCCAGGAAGACCTCGCCCTTGAGTTGGAGCAGGGTTGAAACATAGTTGTCGTTCACGTTTTCCTCGTTGAGCACGTAATCCCGATCATAGCGGAAGGTAAGCCGCAGCCGGGGACTCCAATCGAACGTCGTCCAACCGGTGAATCGGAGCCCCGACATGTTCTGCCTGCCCGGCACGCTTCCATTCATGGCCACGTCACCCCAACCGACCCGCAGTTCCGAAAAGAGCCTCGGATCGAATTTTCCATAGAAACCAAGACCTGAAATTATTTCCGACCCGGTGGATCCCTGCGCAGGATCAAGGTAACGGTATTCTCCGTAGGCAGTCGCCTTCACCTGATCGAGCACCTGCCAGGTGAGTTCCTGCCGCGTTCTGGCAACGCTGTAGTTGATGTATCCCGGATCGGGGTGATTGAGCTGATTGAAACCGAAGGTTTGGTTCGCCCCTAATTTGCTGGTGAACTGGTACTGTCCGAGAAGATCCCCGTTCATCCTCAGACGCCTGGTGCGGTTCACGAGCTCGGACATGAGAAGGTTGCTTCCGGTAATGTCGCTGTAGCTGAAGATCGGCCTCCAGATCGCGGAAGCGCGCCCGATGCGGCCGGAAAGCTGCACTTCCTGGTTGAAGGCCGTGAACTGGGGATGCTCGTAAAAAACGTCCTCCCACGCCTCATACTTTCCATTGAGGGCAAGAATGGTGTCGTAGAATTCGTTGTAAACCGAATCAGGGGTGCCCAGTTGAAATTCACATCCCAGTCGGGGAGTGATATAGAAATCCGAGACGGGGTTAGCTGACGAGAGATTCACATTTGACTCAAAGGATTGGGAGATTCCGAACCAGGGGTAGAACTCGAAGAGGCCGTTGCGAAAAATTCGCGGATGAAGCCCCAGGGGAGGGAGGTAAGCTGTGACCGGCCTGTAGGAGGAGGGATCAGGGTCCTCGACAACCTGGCCCGGGCGGATCGCCATGATATTCTGAAATTGCTGCAGCTGATAAAATGGCATCAAAGCGTCGGGTTGCTGCGACTTCGGCAGCATCGGGATGGCACGCGAGGAAAGGCCTGGCTCAACCATCCCGGCGGAATACTCGTCGGGGGAACTGGCTTCACCGCCCGAAAGATTGGCCTGGTCGACCTCCCATTGGGAAAACTCGGAGGCGGACGCGATCGAAATCAGAACCAATAGGAAGAGGGAGGCCTTCCTTTTTGCCTTTCCCTGATGTCGGGTGAACACGGTGCTAATAGGCGTTCTTCGGGGGAGCCAGCGTCATAAGCATGATCTTGAAATCCAGAAGCAGACTCCAGTGCTCGATGTAGTAGAGATCAAAGTCGAGCCTGTCCTTCAGGGATGTGTTTCCCCTCAGGCCATGCACCGCCGCCCACCCGGTCACACCCGGTTTGCAGCAGTGTCGGAGGTTGTAGTAGTTCACGGAATCGCGGAATTCCCCCACGAACTCGGGACGTTCGGGACGCGGTCCCACCAGGCTCATCTCCCCGACAAGCACATTCCAGAACTGTGGAAGCTCGTCGATATTCCACTTGCGCATGAATTCGCCGATCTTCAACCGGCGGGGATCATTCTCCACGGTCCAGACAGCCCCCTTCTCCTTTTCGGCATCGAGTCGCATCGACCTGAGCTTGATGATCTGGAAGGGTTTGTCACGCAGTCCGAGGCGCGTCTGCCTGTAGAAGACGGGGCCGGGTGATTCGCGTTTGATCAGAACGGCCATGATGGCGATCAGCGGGGCCGAAAGGATGAGGCCGACCAGCGCGCCGGCGATGTCAACGATCCTCCTGGCAATCCTGTTTCCACTGCGATCAATCCTCAGATCCTTGAGACCGATGAGGGGCACGCCGTCGACAACATGGACCGTCAGTCCGTCGGTCCAGATGTCGGAACTCCAGGGGATCATGCGCAAGGAAACGATCAAGTCCGCGCAGATCAGGGCGATTTTCTGGAGTTGCTCCGAGGAAATCTCCCGCTGGTCCAGGATGAGGGAGGTGATGCCGTGGTCCACCAGAACTCTGGGCAAATCATCCAGCGTTCCGAGATTCCTGAATCCCATCTCCTCGGGGGGATGAAGGTCCGGCTTGTCCCTCAGCTCGAAATACCCGTCGACGCTCTGGTTATGGAGCAATTCCTTTGCAAGCCCCTTGAGAACCTTGCCGGTGCGGAAACTCCATCCCACGAAGGCAATCCGCTCGACTCTCATGCTCCGGAGGAAGCGGATCTCAACGAAGCGGATCAGGAGCCTGATGGAGAGTACGAGGAAGAAGCAGATGATCGCGTAAAGGATGACGAAGTAGACATAGGAGAAATCGACGTGCGGCGCCGCCACCTCACGGAGCACCACGTAGGTGATGATTACCAGAACCATGGAAAGGAGCAGGCGCCTGATCATCGGCCCCATGTTCAGGAAGGAACGCGAGCGGTAGAGACCGAGCCGGTGAAAGTCGTAAAGCTGAAGGCCCACGGCAAAGAAACAGTTGAGTATCGTGATCCTGTTGGCCGTGGGCGTGGGCACGGCGTCGATGTAATGGGAAGCCCAGAAGGCAAGGGGAATGGCCATGGTCACGCCCAGCAGGTCTCCCACCCGGAGCAATATTCGCCACGAAATTATATCTTCCTTAATATGGTACATGGGTCGGCTGGTTTCTGCTGATGAATTTCCAGGACCAAGATCTTCTTTATTTAACGATTTTCGTCCACTACTTCACACACACAGCAGTGAAAAAGATTTTCCAGACTCCTCCGCCGGTTTTTGCGAGCCGCTTCGTTTCCCCCTCGGGCCATCCAAGGAGAAACAGCCTCGCGATCCTGCTGCTGGCCTTGGGGCTTGTATTGATCGCCGTGCCGATGGGGCTCTGGACCGGTCTTTTTGACCCACTTCTCCTCAAGCCTGTCTTAAACGACTGGACGGAATCCTGGTCCACGCCGCTCGCCATCGGATTAACCGCAACCCTCATCACGGTGCCCGTCATCTGGGTGCTTGTGAGCGATGTCCTCGACCTTGTCGCCTTCTTCCTTTTGCAGAACGCACTGCTCATCGCCGGTTATTTTTTCCTGAAAACCACGGCGTGGAAACTCGACCCCGACCTGGCGGCCGGGATTCTCCGTGCCGGTCCGTTGGTCGTGCTTATCAACGCGATCGGATTCGGGACCCTCTTTCTTTCCCTCGGATTCACGTATCTCAACGGGGTTCTCCGCCATGTCCAGCTGCAACCGCTTCATGACGTGCCGGAAGAATATGACCTCCGGGTCAAATGGTTCCTGAGGGCGGCGGGCCTTGTCGTTGTCTTCGTGCTCGCCCTGCCCATGGTTCACACGGGGGTGATCCCGATGCTGGCGGAAAACGCGGCCGCCGCCCGCGCCGGCAACATGTCCTCGGATGTGGAGCGCTCCCTCTATAATCTCGGTGCTGCCCTGATGCCCTTCATCACCGCGGGGCTCCTGATCCTCTGCACCCGCAGGCCGCTCCGATTCCTTGGAATCGACGGGGGCATTGCAGCCTCCCTGTTTTTGATCCAGCTGCTGAGCGGCAACCGTTTCCCGCTGGCCATTGCCGTCTTCGCCACCTTCACACTGGCCACGATGGAGAGGAGACTTCCACGCATGCTGCTGCTCGTCGTCTTCGCCCTCTGCATGTTCTTTTTCACGGGCATGAGCGGGTTGACCGGCCTGCTGCGCACGCAGCGCGATCAACTCACCGAAGGCAACCCGGTAGTAAAAAGCGTCGAGGCCGCCTTCACGGGTGACAATCTCATTGATGTGCGTGACGCCGCATGGGTGCTGAGCAGGTGGAATTTCAACCCCCTCATGGGAACCACCTATCTCGGGGGACTCGTATCCATGATGCCGAGCGGGATTTTTCCGCAGAAGAAGGAATGGCATCTCGGGTTGACCGGCGTAAGGATCGTCGGATGGGATGACCAGAACCATTTCGGCCTCCGCGTCACCTTTTTCGGCGAGGCATTCCTTAATTTCGGACTTGCGGGTGTGATCACCCTTGGCACCGTGATGGGCCTGCTCTTCGGAACCCTCCTCAGGGCGGTTCATCAGGCTTCCCGCAAAAAACCCGCATGCCTCCACTACAACCTGAAACTCGTGATCCTTATCCAGATGTGCATGCCCCTGGCCAATACAAGCGACGCCTTCACCTTCTGGGCGATGTGCGGATTCCTGGCGCTCCAGTGGATCACCGTCGACCTGACCCTCCCTACACCTAGCCGCATACGAGCACCCCATGACGCGCATCGCACTTAACGGACGCTTCACCGGCACACCCCAGCCGACGGGCACGCAGACCGCCTCGTTCCAGCTTTTTGACACCATCCTCCGGGAACCCGGCCAGGCAGAGTTCGTGGTCTTTGCCGACAGCCGTTTCCCCGGGGCGGCCCAGTGGGGCGATCTCGAGCGGGTCGCCTTCATCGAGACTCCCTTCCAGGATTGGTCGCGCGGCCGCTCCCAGCTTTGGGAACAATTCCAATCCCCGATGCTCGCCAGGCGTCATGGTTGCACGATCATGCACCACCCGATGACGACCTCCCCCGCGTGGCAGAACGGCGTCTCCAACATCGTCACCCTGCACGACCTGAATTTCCTGCTCCACCCCGAGTGGTATTCGCGCTCCTTCAGGCTCGCCTACGACCTATGCGCCCTTCCGGGCCTGCGTCGGTGCGCGCGTGTCGTTACGATTTCCAACTACGTCAGGAAACAGACCGAGGACGTCCTCAACATCGGGGAGAAGCGCCTGGGAATGATTTACAACGGGGTCAAGCCGATGCGGGCGGTCGCGCCTTGGAGCGGCAACTATCTCTTTGCCGCCGGATCCCTTCAGCCCCACAAGAACCTCGCCCGGCTCATCCGCGCCTTCAGGGAGATCCAAGGCGCTTATCCGGGACTTGAACTGCTGGTGGCCGGCAGGCAGCAGCCCCGGTTTTCCACCGATCCCAGTCTGGCCGAAATGCTCTCCACCCCGGGGGTCCGGCTCACCGGTTATCTCTCCGAGGAGGAACTCTCCAATGCATACGCCGGGGCCAGGGCCTTCTGCTATCCCAGCCTTGAAGAGGGTTTCGGGCTGCCCATCTTGGAAGCCATGACACTGGGTTGCCCCGTTCTGACATCGAATGTCTCCTGTCTTCCCGAGATCGCCGGACCGGCGGTCCAGGTCGATCCGGTCTCGGTCGCCTCGATCACCGCGGGCCTGCGGCAACTGCTTGATCTGCCGGCAGGGGAACGCGGGGCAATGATTGAGGCGGGCAGGAAGTGGGCGGAGAGGTTTTCGTGGAGGGCCGCAGCCCAAGGGTATCTTGGCATTTACCAATCAATGAGCCGATGAACTCCAAATCCACGGAGCAACCGCTGCGCCTGCTCATGGTCAGCGAACCGGGAATTGACGGCGTGTTTTCAATCGTGAACGCCGTGATCCGGAAAATCCTCGCAGATCATCCCGAGATCCTGGTGGATCTTGCCTATTCGAGCCGCCGCTCCGGACCCGAGCTGCTCTGTCTCATCAGGGAGATCGAAGACCACGGGGGACGCACAATCGACCTCCATGTCGGCAACGCCCCCTGCCTCGGGGATTTCCGCGCGCTTGCAAAGCTGGTGCTCTTCACCAGGGAGCGAGGCCACCAATTGGTGCACGCCCACAGTTCGAAGGCCGGTGGCCTCACCCGCATCGCCCGCTTTCTCCTTCCCTTCTTCCCTTCCGTCTTCTACACGCCGCACGCCTACTACGGGATGGCGCGACTCGGAAACCCCAAGGAAGCCTTCTTCGACCTTATCGAGAGCCTGCTCGGCCGAATCGGCCTGACCATCTGCACCTCGGAGGATGAGAGGGATTTTGCCGTCAAGCGCCTGCACATCCCTCGCTCGCAAGTAACCGTCATCGACAACGGGATCGACACCGCCCTTTTTGCCCCCGGGGACAAGGAGGAGAAAGCGCGTGCCCGCGCCACCCTTCACCTCCCCCCGGAAGGCAAGCTGCTTGTCGCCATCGGGCGCGACTCGAGGCAGAAAAACTACGGCCCCCTTTACTCGGTGCTCGACACCCTGCTGCCCTCCGGCGGCTGGAGCTTCGCCCATGCCGGGGCCGGTTCCTCGCTGCTCCGGAGCGGGCTCTCGCCGGAGGCGGCGCGGCACTGCCATGCCTTCGAGCACCTGGGCGACATCCCCTCCTTCCTGCGGGCCGCCGACGGCTATGTCATGACCAGCCTCTACGAGGGGCTATCGCTGGCCATGACCGAGGCGCTGAGCACGGGGCTCCCCATGTTCCTCACCGACGCGCCGGGATTCCGTTTTTTGAGGGAACTCGGTTTCACCCGGATCAACTGGCTGGCGGATCCGGAGGATCCGGCGGAGTTGAGGAAAACCCTCGAGGAGGCGCTGCGCGCATGGGCCAAGGAACCCCCGGAAATCCTTCCCGCCCAGCGGGAGCTGGCCTGCCGCCTCTTTTCCCAGGACGTGCAGATCGAGAAGCTGATTGACCTCTACGAGGATCCGCGCGCCTAGGGAAGGACTCCTTCCACGCGACGTTTGCCCACAATTGTCGCGTCATCCGCAGAACCGCCCCTCTTTTTACCGCAGTTCCAACCATTCGCGCAGGTTGGCGTCCAGAGTGGCGATATCCCCGGCGGAGAGCCGCCCGACGACCTTGCGCACAAGGCGGGATTCCACGGAGGCCCTTCACCGAGCTAGGGAGATTCAGACCGCAGGATTTCCAATCCTTGAGGGGAAAATCCCCGCTGCGGGATGTTACCGGAACAAGGAAGAGATCACCTCCCGTGGAACCGCGCCCAACAACGATGGCGGTTCTTACCATGGTGCTCGTGAGATCAGTAAAGGGGATCGGGAGCAGGACAACAGCTATATCAGCTCATTGTAGACATCGTCCTCCGGGTTATCCCATACCTTCAGCAGCGTCTCCTTGGAGGCCTCCGCCCACTCCCGGTTTTCCAACTTGGGGGAAAAGCCCACGAAGCGCTCAATGCAACAAAGCACTTCCTGGCTAAGGGATCGGCGATTGCCAGCCGCCCGCTGCTTCAAGAGCGAGCACAACTCCTCGGGCACGTCTTTCAGGGTAATTGTTGCCATGTTGGAATCAGAACGCATCCATTTTGGATGTCAATTGGGTGTTTCTTTCCTGAGTTTCATTGCATGGGGATTCCATCCTACGTGCGCTGACGGCGGTATCGGTGGAGCAGGGAGGCGCACAAAAAGAGCAGACCCGGAATGGCCAGAAAGATGAAGAAGTGCGCGTGGCGCCAATTGATATTCTCAAAGACGGCGAAGACACCCCATGCGCAAATGGAAACAAGCCCCCCAAGAAATTCCCACCGCCAGGCGAGCACAATCCCCATGAGGATAAGGACAAAGGAGAGAAAACCGATCAGGGTCACCCAGGGAAGGGCCAGGGGGTTGGGCACCCCCTCGCCGATTGCAATGCAGAGGGTCAATCCCACCATGACCGCCCCCAATACCCGTGCAGTCCATCGAAGGAGGCTTTCTGGCAGCTTTGCGTTCATCTCGCTCCCGAAGGATGAGAAAATCCAACACCCGCTCTCCTCACCGAGTCAACACTTCTCAGAACCGACCGTTTGCGGAGTGTCGCCGCCGGTCTGTGCCGACATAGCAAACGCGAGAGCCCGCTTTTGCATTGTCCAATTTAGCTCCCAGGGCAGGAGTTGCATTGACCCAGCGGGCGGTGGGTCAAAAAAAGTCATTAGTTATTTCTTTTTCTTTCCTTTTCTCTCTGCTAACTGAGGATTAGCTAATAAACTTGTTGAGGTGTGTTATCCCCACACCCGTTTCAAGATACGAAAATACCCCCCGGCTTAAATCCGCCAAGACACTTCGCCCCCCTCGTGAAGAAGGCTGCAAAAAATCCCGGTTTCTCCCATCCTGGCCTGGCCTCTTGGTCATGGGAAATGACCGACGATAAAGTGCGCTGGAGTGAGGAGTGCTTTCGCATCTTCGGGTTGGATCCAAACCAAGAAGCGCCGAACTGGGCGGAGCAGGGCCGTTTTTACACGCCAGAGAGCCTGGAAAAACTTGATGCCGCAGGCGAAGAGTGCATCAGTTCCGGCAAGCCCTACAGGCTGCACATTGATGGAATACACTCTTCGGGACGCCTGCTTCGTCTTGAGGCCTGGGGGGAAGCCGTCAGAGACCGGAAGGGGAAGGTAACAGGACTCTTCGGACAAATCATCGACCACACGGAATTTTTCAAAACTCAGGGGATGCTCTCGGCTAGCGACGAGGCCTTCTCCCTGCTCTTTGAGAATGCCCCACTGGGAACGACACTATCGACACCGGATGGCAGGTGGGTGCGGGTGAATTCGGCCTTCGCAAAGATGCTCGGATATTCCAAGAATGAGCTTGAGGGGCGATATTATCATGAAATGACACACCCGGAGGATCTGGAAAAGAGCCGTGCCCGCGTGAAGCGCATCATTGATGGGGAAACTTCAAATTTTTCGGTTGAGAAGAGGTATATCAACCGGGTCGGTTCGACTGTCTGGGCGATTACCTCTGTCTCGGCAGTAAGGAAACAGGACGGGGCGCCGCTGTATTCCATCTCACAGTCGCTTGATATTACCGAAAAAAAGAAGTTGCAGCAAACCACAGCTGAAAATACCGCCCGCCTCAGGGCGATCATCGATAGCCCCCAGCAAATCATCATTTTTTCCCTTGATAGGCAGTACCGCTATCTACAGTTCAGCAAAGCGCACAGGGAGACAATCGAAAAAATCTGGGGCAAGCAAATCGAGGTCGGCATGAGTATACTCAATGTCATCGGCAATCCCGTAGACCAGAGAAAAGCCCGCCACAATTTTGATCGGGCGCTGCAGGGGGAATGCTTTGTGGCGAAGGAGGAGTATGGAACCCCCTCCCTCGGCCGGTTTTTCTATGAATGTCATTACAGCCCGATAAGGCATGAAAATGGGTCGGTTCATGGCCTGACAGTATTTGTCCTGGACATTACCGACAGGAGGAAGGGCGAGGAGAAGATCCGGCAGTTGTCCATGGTCAATGCGGCACTGGGGGAATGCAACGATGTCGTCCTGCATTGCAGCAACGAGGAGGAATTACTTTCGAATATCTGCCGTATCGTGGTGGAGTTGGGAGGCATGAAACTGGCCTGGATTGGCATGGTTGATGAGGAGACCGCCAAAATTCTTCCTGTGGCGACCCACGGTGACGGGGCTCAGGAGTATGCGGCACAAGTCGAGATTTCCGTAAGGGAAGAGGAACCGACGGGCAGGGGGCCCTCGGGAATGGCGATTAGGGGGAAAAGGCCCGTATGGTGCAACGACCTTCTGCTCGATGACTCCTGCAGACCCT
>Ga0007854_10001300_pt1 | contig 15996 bp, 16 predicted proteins | sample CryBogCBH12Aug08_FD_60382 | JGI IMG/M metagenome (GOLD analysis project Ga0007854, IMG submission 60382) | Freshwater microbial communities from Crystal Bog, Wisconsin, USA - CBH12Aug08 | ecosystem: Environmental > Aquatic > Freshwater > Lake | place: Crystal Bog, Wisconsin, USA | collected...
TGGCTATTTTTCAGTTGGCCCGGAGCAAGCTGCTATGGCGGTTGGCCCCCGCACTGACCCTGTGACAGGTAAACCCTACGAAATCTCCTTTGATCATATTTTCCTTGACCCGTGGACTGGACGTGAACTCGGGCATCGAAAGAATGCCGAACTCTCAGAAGGGCTGATCAATTTGATGCCTTTCATCTACAAATTGCACATGAACTTGGTTCTGGGCGAGTGGGGAGCGTGGGTGCTTGGCGTGGTAGCGGTGGCCTGGACGCTCGACTGTTTTTATGCTTTTTACCTGACTTTCCCTGTTGTGTTTTCGCGCTTCTTCTCTCGCTGGAAACCGGCCTGGAAAATCAAATGGGCTGCCTCTGCGTATCGTCTAAATTTCGATCTGCACCGTGCTTCTGGTTTATGGTTGTGGCCACTGCTGTTTATCTTTGCATGGTCGAGCGTAATGTTTAACTACAGCGCAGTGTACGAGTGGACAACCGGAAAATTATTCGATTTGCCCAACGAGGAACAAGAGTTCGCGAAATACATGTTGAAAATTCCGAATGAAAATCCACGCTTGGGCTGGCATGAGGCATTAGCCAAATCAGAGCAAACCATCGAACAGTACGCAAGAGAGAATGCTATAACCGTCAAAGGGCCTGTTGGCTTTGCCTATATCCCACAGGCTGGTGCTTATTCCTATAGTGTTCGAAGCAGCCGCGATATTAGTGATGGTGGATGGGATGGTCTTGGTGTGTGGATCGATGGCGACACTGGAGAACTCAAGAAAGTCTTTTTGCCGGATGGAGAACATAGCGGAAAAACTATATCGAACTGGTTGCGCGCACTGCATTTTGCCAATTGGCATAATTGGCTGGCATACCGCATTTTAGTTTGCATACTCGGATTGGTAATTACTATGCTTTCGGTGACCGGAGTGTATATCTGGTTAAAGAAATGGAAAGCCCGGCGCATTTCGCACGAGAAACATCTAAGGCAAATTTAAGGATGAGAAGGTTGTTTGAATCATTTAATTGTTGGAATCGAGAACAAATAATTGGCCTTTTATTTGTAATTGCACTCCACGGAGTGGCGCTTTATGGTCTGTGGAGCTATCGAATCATTCCCACCCCGGATGAGGCCATAACTTTAATGGTTAATTTAATCAGCCCGCCCCCTGCAGAAAAGCCGAAACCTCTGCAGCCAAAACCAGAAACGCCGAAACCACGCCCTCTTGATCCACCGCCGCCCGAACATATACATCTGGCGGTCGAGGCTCCCGTAGTTTTACCTGATGAACCCGTGGTCTATTCCCCTCCTGCGCCTCCACCTCCAGCGCCAGCGCCGGTGGTTGAAGCTCCGCCTTTGCCAGCGCAACCTGTCACGCTGGCCAACGAATTGTCGGTAAGTTGTCTGGAGCGTATGCCACCCGATTATCCCGCGATTTCCATGCGCATGAATGAGCAGGGCAAGGTGGTGTTGCGGGTTGAGCTTGGCGAAGATGGCCGCGTAGCCCATTTGGAAGTGAAATCAAGTTCCGGTTTCCACCGGCTTGATGAGGCAGCGTTAAGCGCAGTTAAAACCTGGCGATGCAAACCAGCCATCAGAAATGGTATGGCAGTTCATGCAGTGGCCTTACAGCCATTCAATTTTACTTTAGAGGGAAGATGATATGGAGCAAGGATTTGGATTCGCGCATTTTATTTCGCAGTGTGATGCGGTGGGAAAAGGGGTGCTGGCCCTGCTGTTGATACTGTCGCTTGCGAGCTGGTATTTGATGGTGACCAAGGCGGCAGCCAATATGGGGGCCAGAAAACGGGCAGATGCCTTTTTGAAACAATTCTGGGAAGCTTCGACTATGCAGGAAATGCAAATCAGGCTGAGTCCGGGTGCTGATGACAACGCGTTTTGTGATTTGGCACGACTGGCGTTGACAGTCAGTAACGGCAATCAGCGCGGAGCAGAAAAATTACTGGCCGCAGGCGGAATGTCTGAATACCTTACTCGTGTGCTACGAAATGGCATAGATCAGGAAGCGGCCAAAGTTGAATACGGCTTGACGGTGCTGGCTTCGGCGGGCTCGGCTGCACCATTTGTCGGATTATTCGGTACGGTATGGGGAATTTATCATGCGCTGGTGCAAATCGGCATGAGTGGGCAAGGTACGCTGGATAAAGTGGCCGGACCGGTGGGCGAGGCGCTGATCATGACTGCGGTCGGACTGGCAGTGGCGATTCCGGCGGTACTGGCCTACAACGCGCTTACCCGCCGCAATCGGATTTGGCTGGCACAACTGGATAACTTTGCTCATGATTTGTATGCATTGGTGACGGTGGGTGATAAGAAGGTTTGATAGGAGAAAATTATGGCATTCGGAAGTTTCGATTCAAGACGCCATCAGGGGCCGATGGCAGAAATCAACGTGGTGCCACTGGTCGATGTGATGCTGGTGCTGCTGGTGATTTTTATTATTACGGCTCCGCTTCTCACGAACGCAGTAAAGATTGATTTGCCCAAGGCATCGAGCAATCCAAATATCACAAAGCCGGATCACATAGAATTTGGAATACGCGAGGACGGAAGTTTGTACTGGAGCGGAGAAAAAGTGGAGCTGGAGACGCTATCTGCACGGTTTGCTTTGGAAGCCAAAAAGCAACCCCAACCCGAATTGCATATCCGTGCGGATAAGTTGGCTCATTACGAACTCGTTGCACAGGTGATGTCTGCCGCTGCCAAGGCAGGACTCAGTCGAATCGGGTTCGTGACTGATCCAACAAAATAATTTTACTTTAAATATCGACAGATTCTAGTGGTAATATAATCAAGCAGCCACAAATAATTTCATTTAAACAACCAAGGAGATGACTATGAATAGAAGAGAATTACTGACTGGTGCTGCTATGGTAGCTGCTGTTACTGCTGGTCGGGCTTTTGCAGAAGACCATATGGATATGGGCAAAATGGATATGCACCATGAACATCATCACAATTCAACCCGCAACATGAAACTAATCGCAGCAGCCTCTGACTGTGTACTCAAAGCGCAAATCTGTTTACAGCATTGTCTGGTTGCAATGGGTCAAGGTGATAAGGATTTGGCTACATGCGCCCAAAGCTCAAGCCAGGTCGCCGCGGCTTGTGCTGTCTTAGAACTGTTGGCCTCTGCTGAATCCAAGCATTTGCCCCAGTTTGCCAAAGCTGTTATGGATATTTGTAACGATTGCGCAGAAGAATGTAAAAAGACCGACAAGCACCCGGAATGTAAGGCATGCGGGGAAGCTTGTGTGGCTTGTGCCAAAGAATGCAAGGCAATTGCTATCTAAGGTTTATGGGTTTTCTGTAGAAAGGCACGCTTTGCAGGCGTGCTTTTCATTTTAAAATTCCTAATTGACTGCATCCTTTATAACTAAGCTTGCTTCGTGCGTTTCCGCACAGAACGTTAATCCAGTCCAAGAGAAAATTCCACCCATGAACCGCATTGATTGGCGATTCATTCGAAAGTTGCACCAAACAAGTTTCAAGCAATACACGCGTCGTATTTTAAATACTGAGAGATAAGCACTTCGCCACCGAGTGATTTTATTGGCCTCAAAAAATTTTCGGGCCATTCCTATGAACCCCATGCGCTTCGGCAAATTACAGTTGGCCTGCTTGCTTTGCCTTTCAATCACCGCATGTGGCACTACCCCGGTAAAGCCGATAGAACGGATGTTCGGACAACATATCAAGAACTCCGATGTTGAGTCACTGGAGAGCAAGGATATTCCACCTGTTATCAAACGCACGATTCCTCTACCGCTTCCTGTTGCCACTCCCAAAATTGAAACTTACAGCGTGGTGGTTACCAATGTCCCGGCACAGGAAATTCTGTTCGCGCTGGCGCGTGATGCAAAGATCAATCTGGATATTCAAAATGGCATTCAAGGCACAGTCACGCTCAATGCCATCGATCAGACTCTGCCTCGCATCCTGAGCCGCATGGCAAAACAGGTGGATATGCGCTACGAACTGGACGGCACGAATTTGGTCATCATGCCTGACACGCCTTTTTTGAGGCATTACAAAATCGATTACGTGAACATGACACGCGATGCCGATGGTGCCATCTCCAATGCCACTCAAGTGGGTTCCGGTTCATCGGGCGTGACCAACGGGGTAGTCGGAGCCGGTGGAAATAACTCATCGCTGACCATCAAGAATATTTCCAGAAATCATTTTTGGGAAACCCTGGTTCAGAACATCAAAGATATCCTGCATGAAACAGATCAAATCTTGCCGGCCGGTTCCAGCGAAACAGTCGTGCAGCAAAGCAATGCAACCACTACCAGCGGGACAGGAGTGCAACCCGCGTCGGCCACAGGTAAGAAAAAATCGCCAGCCAGACAGCCAGGTATCGAAAGCAGCCCCATTCCGGCAACCATGCAGGGAGATGGCACCACGGTCACTCGCACCAGCACTTTTCGCGAAGCTGCGTCAGTCATTGCCAATCCGGAAAGCGGCATTATTACCGTGCGCGCCACCGGCAAGCAGCATGAAAAAATTCAGGAATTTATTGATCAGGTGATGAGCAGCGTGCGGCGGCAGGTGATGATCGAAGCAACCATTGTGGAAGTCAGCCTGAGTGACCAATATCAACAGGGGATCAATTGGTCAAAACTACTGACAGGCAGCAAAGGATTTCAGATAACCCAAGCTGGCTCAGCCGGTTTGCCAGCAAGCAATACGGGTAGCATGTTCACGCTTGACTATACCAATCCCACTTCTTCATCCGGCAATTTGAGCGCACAAATTTCTCTGTTGGAGTCATTTGGGAAAGTAAAAGTGCTATCCAGTCCAAAACTCAGCGTGTTGAACAACCAGACTGCCATGCTGCGCGTGGTAGATAATCTGGTGTACTTCGTCACCAACGTCACCACGACCGCACCATCGGCGACGAGCGCCGCGTACAGCACCTTCTCGACCACGCCTAATACTGTCCCCATCGGTTTCACCATGAGCGTGACACCGCAGATCAGCGACAACGACACTGTACTGCTTAATTTGCGTCCTTCGATTACACGTCTGCTCGGTTACGTCAATGATCCCAATCCGGATTTGGCCAATGCTCATGTGGTCAGCAGTATTCCGCAAACTCAAACGCGCGAGATGGAGTCGGTGTTAAAAATTGAAAATAACCAGATCGCGGTGATGGGCGGACTGATGCAGGATGAAATTAGCCGTCTCACCGATGCCGTCCCCGGACTTGCCTTGATTCCGGTTGCAGGAAATTTATTTATGAACCGCAACGACAAAACACAAAAAACCGAACTGGTTATTTTCTTGCGCCCGGTGATTATCAAGGAGGCCAGTATCAGCGCCGACTACAAAGAGTTCCGTAACACTCTTCCGGACGAAGCGTTTCTGAAGGATCGTCCATGATGGTTAGCTCAATGTTCGCACATCAATGATGCAACAACGCTCTGACAGGAGATTTTTCTCCATGATTGGTACCTCCTTCCTCAGCGGGATATTATTTGCCGCACCCGGTGGGATTTACCTCCATGAAAAAAACAGCCTGTTGCCAGCAATTCATGACCCGATCATGATATCTAATTGGTCTGCTGAAAAAATTGTCCACTTCATTCCTGTTTCATTTTCCCCTGATGCGACACAATCTTTACCCGTTCAGAACTTCCGCACTGCCCCTTCAGGCTCCCGACTGAAGAAGAATTTTCCCTCCACAACAAAATCTGCTCCTGCCAGCACTGTCATCGGGGAAAGTAAAAACCAGGTCGCCCCCGCAGACGACCAAAAATCCGCCATCCATATCGAGCATAACCATGAAAAAAATATAGTCGATCCTGTTTTATTGGCCGCCTGGCTGGCCTATCAAAACGGAAATTTCGATGTCGCCTCCGAGCACTATAGTCACGTACTCAGCCAGGATGCAGAGAATCACCTCTCCCCGAGTCGCGATGCCCTGTTGGGCATGGCAGCGATTGCCCAGCAACGCTCACAGGATCAAGTTGCCGCCCGATTTTATAATCAGATGCTGGCCCTGAATCCGCTTGATCCGGATGCCCATGCGGGGATGACTTCGCTACTGGGTGAAAAAGGACTTGCACGTACCGAGAGCCGCCTGAAACTCCTGCTTGTTCAGCACCCGGAGGCAGCGGCACTGCACTTTGCTCTCGGTAATCACTATGCAGAACTTTCACTGTGGGCAGAAGCTGAACAAGCCTATTTCAGCGCCTGTGAATTGGATACCGACAATGCACAGTACACCTTCAATCTGGCTATCAGCCTCGACCATCTGGGACAACTGAAACAGGCTGAACACTATTATCGCCGGGCATTGCAGCTGGATTCTTCCGGAAATGCCGGTTTTGACCACCCTCAAACACAATTTCGCCTGGACGAACTTAAAGCTCCATGAGCACGACAAAATGACCGACAAATCCCCCCAACCCATTGGTCGACTGCTTTTAGACAAAGGTGTCATAAGCGACGATCAATTGCACATCGCCACACAAGAACAGCAGGTCAATCATCAGCCCTTAGGACGCTTGCTGGTGAGTTTGGGCTTTCTTTCCGAAGCGACTCTTCGTGATGTACTGTCTGAAAATCTCGGACAGGAATGCGTCAATCTGTCGACCTTCATTATTGACCCGGCGGCCATCAAACTAATCCCCAAGGAGATCGCCCGCCGCTACCTGCTGCTGCCGCTTTCGCTTGATGTTTCCGGCAAGCAACTCACTATTGCGATTGCCGACCCCGATAACATCATCGCGCTCGACCAATTACGTGCTTTACTCAAAGATGAATATCGGCTAAGCACGCAACTGGCAGGCGAGTCTGACATTTTGCGTGCGATCGACCAGTATTACGGCTTTGAATTGTCCATCGACGGCATTCTGCACGAAATTGAGCCCGGAGAAACCGAGTATCAGGTCCTTCAAACCGGTGTAAACGAATTCAGTCAGCCGGTAGTACGCCTGATCGACGCCCTGCTTACCGAAGCGGTTCAGCAGAGTGCCTCCGACATCCATTTCGAACCGGAAAGTAACTTCCTGCGCATCCGCTACCGTGTAGACGGCGTGTTGCGCCAAGTGCGCAGTCTGCACAAAAGTTTCTGGCCTGCCATGGTGGTGCGCATCAAAGTCATGAGCGGCATGAACATCGCTGAAACACGTGCGCCCCAGGATGGTCGAATCTCGCTGCGCCTGTCCGCACGCCCGATTGATTTTCGCGTTGCCACCCATCCCACCTCTCACGGCGAAAATCTGGTTCTGCGCATACTGGATCGCCAAAAAGGGATCGTCCCCATAGACCAACTCGGGCTGGACGAAGCCGCGCTGTCCACACTCAAACTGATCATCGCCAAACCCGAAGGGATCGTGCTGGTGACCGGCCCTACCGGCAGCGGGAAAACCACCACGCTGTACTCGGTACTCAATCACGTCAACACAGAATCGGTCAACATCATGACACTTGAAGATCCGGTGGAATACCCGATACCGATGATCCGTCAGACGTCGGTCAACGAGGCTTCCAAGCTGGATTTTGCCAATGGTATTCGTTCCATGATGCGGCAAGATCCGGACATTATTCTGGTGGGAGAAATCCGCGATCATCCGACGGCGGAAATGGCTTTTCGTGCCGCGATGACTGGGCACCAGGTTTTCTCGACACTTCACACCAACTCGGCCATCGGCGCAATTCCACGTCTGCAAGATATTGGCATATTGCCCGACATCATGGCGGGAAATATTATTGGTATCATCGCTCAACGTCTGGTGCGCGTGCTGTGCCCGCATTGCAAGCTCGCCTATCATCCCGAACACAACGAGCAAAAATTGCTCGGCTTGCACCCCGGTGCAGCGCCGGTAGTTTACCGTGCCACCGGATGCGATTTGTGCCGCCGTCAAGGCTACAGCGGACGACTCGCTATTATGGAACTGCTCAAGATGGATGCGGATTTTGACGATTTGGTGGCGCGCCGCGCCAGCAATCGCGAGTTGAAACAGACCGCACTGGATAAGGGGTTTCGTCCCCTTGCCGCTGATGGCATACGACGCATCTTGGAAGGCGTCACTTCTCTGGCCGAAGTCACCCGCGTGGTTGATCTGACCGATCGCATGGTATAGCTCATGGCACATTATGCCTACAAGGCAATCAACTCCAAGGGCAAAACTTGCAAGGGATTGCAAGACGCGGCTAACCTACCCGATCTGGAACTGCGTCTAAAAAGCAATGGCCTGGATTTAATTCAGGCCAAAGTGAGTATCAACAAATCTTCATTCGGCACAAGAAAAATTCAGCGTGCCGACCTGATTACCTTTTTCTTCAATCTGGATCAGCTTTTCCGCTCCGGCGTTCCACTGCTGGAATGTCTGGCCGATTTGCACGACAGCATGGATGATCCTCAATTCCGCAGGATCATCGCCGGGATGGTGCATGCCATCGAAAGCGGTACCACGCTATCACAAGCCACCGCGCAGCATCCGCAGGCGTTCAGTCCAATATTCGTCAGTCTGATCCATGCAGGAGAACAAAGCGGTCGCTTGCCGGAGGTATTTGAACATCTAACAACATCGCTGAAGTGGCAGGATGAGATGCACGCCCAGACCCGCAACATGATGATCTATCCGATTTTCGTTGGGACCGTTGTGATTGCGGTGACCTTTTTTCTGATGATTTATCTGGTGCCGCAACTGATTGGTTTCATCAAAGGCATGGGACAGGAAATTCCCTTTCAGACACGTCTATTGCTATCCACCTCGCGGATATTTGTAGCGTATTGGTACATCATGCTGTCGCTGCCAGTCGTTTTGTTTGGAATTTTCAAAGTGGCGCTGAAATATCGTCCTGACCTGCAATATCCTCTGGACAATCTCAAGTTACACCTGTGGCCGACCGGGCCGATTTTGCGCAAAATCATTCTGGCCCGTTTCGCCAATACTTTTGCCATGATGTATGCTTCCGGCATCAGCATACTTGATTGCATCGCCAGTTCAGTAGATCTAAGCAACAACCAGGTGATCGCCAGAAGTTTAAAGCAAGTCTCGCGGGAGATCGAAGCCGGCAAGAACCTTACCCAAAGTTTCCAAAGTACCGGCATCTTCCCGCCACTGGTATTGCGCATGCTCAAAGTGGGTGAAGCCACCGGCAATCTGGATGCAGCGTTGCGCAACGTAAGCTATTTCTACGACCGTGACGTAAAAGATTCCATCAAGAAAATTCAGGTGATGATCGAACCCGCCATGACCGTTATTCTCGGTTTGTTATTGGGTTGGGTCATGCTCTCCGTACTTTCGCCCATCTATGATCTGATCAGCAAGGTGAAGTTATGAGGGGGCGTAAAACCATGCTGCTGCTGAGTGCGGCCCATTGTCAGGTATGCACCTGGCAGCAGGGTAAATTTTCAGCCGCAGAGTATTTTGCCGATCATGCCGAAGGGCATAAAGCATTCGCCGCCCGCATGAAAATCTGCCGAGATCACGTCTATCTGCTCACCGATCTGGTCGAAGAAGATTTCCGCCATGAAACCGAGCCGCATCTGCACGGCAAAGATCGTACTGCAGTGATTCAAAGAAAACTGGAGCAATACTACCGCAACACCCCGTTCCGCCAAGCGTTAACCTTGCAACGCCGCAAGGACGGACGGCACGACGATGAAATGTTGTTTTCGGCGCTAACACACCCCGAACTCATCACTCCCTGGCTCAATATCATGGCAGAGAATTGCCTCCCCCTGGCCGGCATTTATTCGCTACCCAATATCAGCGTCCCGTTGGTAAAAAATATTTCATCCGATTATTTATTGTTGCTGTCATGGAACAAGTTTGCGGGATTGAGGCAAACCTATTTCGACCGGAAAATGTTGCGCTTTTCAAGATTGACTCCGATCGACGATAACAGTTCATTCAGCACTACTGTCGGAACCGAAGCCGTGCGTAGCCAGCAATACCTGAAAAACCTGAGCATGCTCTCGCCCGAACATGCGTTGAATGTGGTCATTATTTGCCATGCCAATGACAGGATTGAGCTCAGCAAAAACCTGCACGATGACAGCGAAATACATTATACCTATCTGGATATTCAGGAATTGGGCGGGCAGCTTAAATCAAAAACAGTTTACCCTGATTCGGATACCACACTGTTATTTCTTCATCTGTTGGCCAGCCATCCCCCGCACAACAATTATGCCACTGCCGAGCATACACATTTTCTAAGGCTATTGACAATTCGGCACGCCCTGCTTGGACTAAGTGCCACGCTGGCAGCAGCCAGTCTGTTGGTGACTGCAGCCCAAATCAGTGAGGGTTATTCTCTGGACGAGGAAAGTCAGCTACTCACCTTCAAGACCCTTCTATTAACGAAACAGACTCGCGAATTAATCAATACACTCCCAATAACCTCTGCGTCAGCAACCGACATGAAAACTGCGGTTCTCCTGTCGCGCAAACTGAATCATGTTTTCCCGTCACCCCAAAGTCTCTTGGAGGGGCTTGGTCAAACATTGGAAGATTTTCCAAACATCCGTATCAATAAAATTTCCTGGCAATCCGGCTTTGTAGAGTCCGTGGCAGGAACAACCCCACCGCAAAAAATGTCGGCAGGAACCCTGCCTGCACAAATTATTTTACTGAACGGAGAGCTTGAAGAATTCAGCGGTGATTTTCGCAGTGCATTGGATCATCTGGAACGCTTCAGGCAGGCATTAATCCAGCGCGGCTATAGCGTTACGGCACTGACCTTGCCGCTGGACATCAGTTCCCAGGGAAACATCGCTGCCGACACCTGTGATGGCAATATCAAGCCCGCAACTTTTTCGCTGAAAATTTTATGGCAGGCAGCGACATGAATATTCACAGGACAGATTTCCCGCACCTTAAATGGAGCTTGCTCATTCTTCTGTCTGTATTTTGCGCCGGAGGCTCAATAATAATTTTGAGCCACCTTTTTGTCACTCATGCACAAACAAAGCAGATCCATGCACAACATCAGCTAAACGACTCACGCAAGCTACTTGCTTCGGCGATTCAAGATCAGGAAAACATCAAAGCTTATTCCTTCGAATATATTGAGTTAGTTAAACTCAATATCATTGGTGACGACCAGCGCCTCGACTGGATCGAGGGTTTAGAAAAAATTCACCAACAGCATCTCGTCGTGGATTTCAAATATGCTCTCGCCCCGCAACACCCCTATATTTCTCCGACACCTTTGGACAGCGGAAATTTCGGCCTCAACATGAGCGACATGACCTTGCAGCTCGACCTGCTGCACGAAGGGCAGTTGATCAGTTTTTTTAATGCCTTGCATAGCGGCATCAAGGGATGGTTCATCCTTGACCATTGTACTTTGGAGCGTAGTGCAAACTCCGGCTCAAGCACACAACTCAAAGCCGATTGTGGAGGAGGTTGGCTGACATTGAAGAACAGCACTATAAAATGAGAGTCTCAATATTCATACTGTTAATTGCGATCCATCCTGCCATCTGCAAAGCAGCAGATGAACTTGGCAGACTGTTTTTCACACCGGAGAAGCGCCTGCAACTAGAATATGATTTGGCACATGACTCATCTGACGAAGAGGCCCCTTCTACCGCCCTGGAGCTCAACGGCATTGTTCAGCAACAGCATGGTGCGCGAACCGTATGGATTAACGGCGTGCCGAAAAATTCGATGCCGGGTAATCAGCCTGCGACGGAGACTGTAATTGTCCCCGGAAAATCGCATGGTATTGAAATCAAGGTAGGAGAAAAGGTGTGGGTTGGGCCGTCCGAAAATGTTCTAAGCACGCCTGAATAAACCATGCCCCTACCTCCCAAAACCAATCAGCAACGCGGCGCTGCACTGATCTTTATGCTGTTGATCGTCGTATTGGGGGTAGCCAGTCTACTGGTTAATTCTCTTAATCACATAACTTTGAAAATCAGTCGCGATCAGAAAACGACCGAGACTTTGTCTATTGCCAAGATGGCACTCATTGGGGATTCTGTTGCTCAGATGCCAATCAACACGGCAGGCTATTTGCGTTTGCCCGATCTGGGGTTTGTGATAGGTAAAACTGGCATAATTCCCGCAGAGGGAAGTGCCGCACCCAACTTCACCGGGAACACCCAGGATTATTCGGTGATCGGCAAATTGCCATGGCGAACTCTGGGACTCGAACCCTTGCATGACGGGCAGGGTGAGTGCCTTTGGTATGTGGTTTCAGGCCGTTTTAAAAATACTCCCTCAACCAATATACTGAATTGGGACACGCCCGGACAAATTAATCTTGTCGACGCAAATGAAAATATCATCGCAAATAATATTGCCGCCTTGATCGTCGCCACCGGCCCTGTTCTTGACGGGCAAAATCGGACGCAGTCCGATCCGGCCTATGCACAATGCGGCGGCAACTATGATGCACGCAACTACCTCGATCCGTATGTTTCATCGAATGTATCTGAGCCAACAAATTATTTCTCAGGCAGTTTAAACAATCGTGTTACGACTAACACTTTCAACCGTTTGATGACGATGGAAGGGAGCGCACATAACAACGACCGTTTTTTGTTGATCACGCCCGACGAGATTTTTCGTATGGTGATACGACGTGCCGATTTTTCCGCCCAGATATCTTCGTTACTGAAGGATGCTTATTTTCAAAGCGTCACTATCGCGGGCAAAAAAGGAACCGGCAATGTAAATTGTGATCTCCTTGATGCCGTAAACCGCTCATTCTGCAAGAACTGGCTTGAAATGCTGTTGCTCACTCAACTCCCCACCCCCTCACCTGTCTCTATTGATGGCGAATTAACCGGAGATTGTTCCCGCGTGCTTATTTTTGGAGGAATGAAGAATGCCACTCAACTTCGCCTCAGTGCTGCCAACAAAGCGACTCCCGCAAATTACCTGGAGGGAGTCAATTTAGCCGCCTTCGCTACTCCGGTTGCTCTTGCCAGCAGCTTTGCGGGGGCTTCTAACTTTAGTGCCAACCATCCCGGCGCAGATGTGATGACATGCCTGTCATAAAATACTCTATTCCGACCATACAGAATTTCCCTTTTGAAGTGATAAGAGGAAAATTAGCTGTTGCCAAGCAGACTCATGCCACCGGCTTTACTCTTGTTGAAATGGCTGTCGTGCTGCTCATTATGGGAATCTTGCTGGGCGGCTTGCTACCCACGTTATCGAGCCGGATTGAGCAGCAACGCTTGAATGACGTCCGCAAACAACTGGATGAAATGCAACAGGCCGTTCTCGGCTATACGCTTATCAATGGACGCCTGCCCTGCCCTGCGTCTTCGACCAGTAATGGAATGGAGAGTTTTTCCACCGGAGGTAATGCCGCGAATGGGATGTGTTCAAATTTTGACAATGGCTATGCGCCAGCAGCAACACTCGGACTGGTCACCAAGGATGGTTATGCGGTTGACCCGTGGAACAATCGAATTCGTTACGCCGTAACCCAGTCTCATAGCAATGCATTCACCAGCATCGATGGCATGAAATTGACCATGAACCTGACCGGGCTGTCCAGCCTCGCTCCGGATCTTCTGGTCTGCACCACCGCAAAAGGCATCAGCGCAAGCATTTGTGCGCCTGGCACTGCACTCACTGCCAACACGGGCGTGCCCCTAGTCATTTATTCAACTGGAAAGAATGGCAGCTACGGCGGAACAGGGATCGACGAAGCTGCCAATCCGAATCCGAACAGCAACAACAATGATCGCGTATTCGTCAGCCATCTACCGACGACAAGCTCAGCCGCTAATGGCGAATTCGACGATGTCGTCGTTTGGCTGTCACCTGGCCTGTTATATTATCAAATGATCGCCGCAGGGAAACTGCCTTAATAACCAGCGCTCCCGATCAGACTAAGACTTCCGTCATGTCGCTCCACATCATGATCACCATAGCCATGAGTGCAGGGCCTATAAATATCCCTATCAGGCCGAACACTTCCATCCCGCCCAGAATGCTTAACAGCACCCACAGAAAGGGCAACTTGACCGAGCTACCGATAATTTTTGGCCGTACTACATGATCACCGATGCTCAACACCAGCATACCGAATACAAACACACTGATTGCCGCGACCGTGTTTCCCTGAGCCACCAAGACAATAGTTACTCCCGTAAAAATCAATGGCGCGGCAAATGGAATCATTGCCAGAGCTCCCGTCAACAACCCGAAGATAGCTGCATGGGGCACGCCTGCAAACCAGTAAGACAAGCCGATTAACAATCCTTCTGCGACACCTACCAGCACCACGCCATTGACTGTTGCCCTGATAGCGGCAGCAGCCTGTAACCCATATTGCCTGCCGATTTCACCCGTTAATTTCGCCACTAAAGCCAGCGTCTTTTTAGATAAATCCTCTCCATCCTCGTATAAAAAGAACAGCGTCACTACAGTAAATATCAAGGTTAACAGCCGATGTGCGGCTTGCGTACCCAGATTCTGCGCAAGCCCCTTCAGCCAGGCATTGTCCGAGCTTCCCAAAAATACAGAAAGCCCGGCTGGGTCCGCCAGATTAACCGTCCACCAGTTGATTGCCTGATCACCCACTTTGGGAATCATGTGCAACCATTGCGGAACCGCCAACCCTGTTTTTTGTACCTCCATGATCCAGCTCGTCAGGGCTCCCAAATCAGATGCGGCAATAATCAGCGCGTAAATAATGGGAAAGAACAGCAGTACCGCGACAGCAACTGTCATGATGCCAGCTACCCATTTATCTTTTAACTTGGTTTTATTTCCTACCCATACGCGCAATGGCCAGGTCGCAATGGCGATCACCACAGCCCACAGCAAAGACGGAATAAATCCGTGTATTAACCAAACAGCGGCGGCAAGGATGGCTAGTGAAAGGTAGGTTTTGAGTTTATCTTGCTCCAGCATGGTGATCTCGATGGGTGAATTAGGAATGCGGGATTCTATCAAGTTAAATGAAAGCAAAGCAGCAAAACCGGTCGTTCATGTGTACCTTGGCTTTAACCTACTTCTGAATCAAATAAACCTACAGTACTTGCTTCAAAGCAATTGATGCGCATAAAATGCGCATACAGGAGATTTGACATGAAGATTGGCTACAATTTGGAAGCAAGAAAACGTCCCGTGAACCTGACGCTCAATGAAGACTTGGTTCAACAAGCTAAAGGGGTAACTGATAATCTTTCCAGCATAGTTGAGTCCCTTTTGGCAGATTTTGTCACGAGCGAGCAAAAAAAGCGTATGGATAAAGCCATGACGATAAAAGCGACTATAGAGTCCTGGAATGACTTTAATGCTAAGTACGGCTCGTTTTCTGATGAGTATTCCAATCTTTAATGGCTCAATTTGATGTTCACCGAAACACCGGAAAACACAAGGAAAGCATTCCCTTTGTGGTTATTGTTCAATCTTCTTTATTTACTGATTACCGCCGTCGGGTAGTTGTTCCTTTGGTTCGAAAATCTGTGCTTGGAAAAATAAGTCATGCCAGTTTCAACCCCACTTTCAAGATCGACGGGATATCGGTTATTTTGCATCCACTCGAAATTGCTTCTATTCCAAATGAACAGCTTGGTGATTTCGTCGAGTCGTTAAGCAATGAAGGTCAGCAAATTATTGCTGCACTGGACGAACTCTTAACTCAAGCGTGGAAATGATTTGTATGCAAAAGTGGAGCTAAGTGGATTTCAAAAAGTTTCAAATGAAAAAGATTACCAGTAAACAATCGTATGATTATGAAATACTAATTCATTGATGATTCTGAATTACTGTAGAACTCCATTTGACTGGGTTATGGATTGACGAAATATAAAATGGATATAAACTGGCTACAATCAGAGGTGGAGCGGTCATTGCCCTTGGCAAAGGAATCCGTCGCTGACCGGCCAATAAGGTACAGTCGTTTAGGTCTGCTTTATGGCAGGCTATTTGATACGATGTAGTTCGGTTCAGTGCCAGTTGCGGATGGTCGAAATGTAAAACATCCGGCTTTTGTAGTGCAATAAGCGTAGCGCATTGCACCGAATGGAAGCTTCATGCGGCG
>Ga0007854_10001303_pt1 | contig 15970 bp, 7 predicted proteins | sample CryBogCBH12Aug08_FD_60382 | JGI IMG/M metagenome (GOLD analysis project Ga0007854, IMG submission 60382) | Freshwater microbial communities from Crystal Bog, Wisconsin, USA - CBH12Aug08 | ecosystem: Environmental > Aquatic > Freshwater > Lake | place: Crystal Bog, Wisconsin, USA | collected...
AATTTCTGATTCTGTTTCCGGATATTGAACTGTTTCAATAATTTTTTGTGTTGCCGCTTCTATAACAGATACTTTAATGGATGAAGTACCCACATCTATTCCTAATAATAACATATGGAAATATTTTTTTACACTTTCATGTTACTAATTGTCAAACAACTTAAAACTGTTTTTTAAAAAACACATATTTAAAATTATAAGTCCATCACATCTGAATATTTTTTATTCCTATAATCAAAATGGATTACAAAAGTCAAAGCCGAATGAACAACTGCTCTAAAACCAATAATTGCTATTTTATTAGGATTTATATGCCAATTCTTTACATTAAATCGTACCAATAGCATGTCTAGTTGCGAATCAAACTCTTAAAATAACATAGTGTTGTTTCATCTTAATCTTTAAATTAATAAATGCATGGAAATAAGTCCACTGGTATTTGAATTCAACTTCATTTGATAATTCTAAACATTCAAAAACTAATAAATTGGTAAATCATAGCTTTCAATTCCATCTCCGGTAATATGAAATACGTATTTCGCAGGCTTCTTGTAAAAAACATCACGAAATATTGCCATTCCATTTTTGGTATTGACAACCCTGTCGGAGGGTAAACTTTCTGATTCACCGGTAATATGCAATCTAATTGGGATATCTGTATCTACAATGCTGCCACTACTATCAATAATATTTACAAAAATATTTACCTGCCCATCCATCCAGCTACCATCATCTAATTTTACAATCGCAGGGGGGTTAGCCTTAACTAGCAACCTGTATTTGAACAGATTATTATTACTGGTAAGATTTTCCTCATCAAATATCTTAATATGGAAATCACCTTCTTCATGTACTAGTGTATCAATCCAAAAAACTTTATCCCTGTCCATATCTTTGCATGGTCCGCGGGAATCATAATTATAAAACCAACTTTTTGATGTTTTAATATACAATACTGAATTTACATCATCATAAAACCAACCTCCAACGTTATAATTATGTAATAGGGAATCTTTCGTACTTAGTTCCGGGAGTAAGTCATCTTCTCTCTTCACAATTTTTGGTTTATGCTGCACATGAACCTTCATAAGAAAACTTCGGTTTTGTGGAATATTTGCAAATGTACCTTTACGTCTGCCAGCATAAATATCAAGTCCATTGCTAAATTCAGAACAAGTAAAATCAGTGGTACTAAATTCACCTTTTTCATATTGATAAGTATGTCCGTCATCCTCAAATAGGGTATAAGAAGAATGCTTGTCAGGAAATACTTCTAATTGCACCACTTCCAAAGGTTCCTCTCCTATAAAACTGGTAACCTGTCCTTCAGGTATAATTGCCCCCCCTTTTACAAATAATGGGCCACCAACATAATCAGGCCATTTAGAAATTAACCATTCTCCTTTGCTTAAATACTTTTTTCCATTCCAGAAGTCAAACCAAACACCCTGAGGTAAATAAATCTTAGTTGTATCTGTTGTTTGTTCAATTCTTGGGAATACTTCTGCGTTTTCTTTAAATTTTTTTAAGCGGTTTTGGTATTGATTTTTATCATTAGGCAATCCAACCAATAGCCAATCACCTAGCATATATTGACTGGTAATATGATAAGTATTGTTATCACTTTGAAAAGATAATACCATTGGGCGGAGCATGGGTATTGCGGCACTAACCGATTGATATTGGGTAGTATAAATATATGGATTCAGCCTGCTTCTTAATTTTGCATAAAACCGGTGCATATCTTCTACAGGTTTTGGGAATAACCAAGGCTCTGAATAATCACACCAACTGTTGATAACTGGAAATGGAATCAGATATCCTGCATGTATTCTGGAAGCATACAGTTCATAAGGAGAATTTCGAAAATCATCAATATCAAAGCTTACTATAGAGTGCCCGGACATTCCGGCACTCAAAATACCATTACCTATCTTAAAATCACCTCCCCACTGAAATGGCCACCGCTGAGAGGCTATAGATGCCGCATAAGCATGGTTCATCAATACAGCTCTTTCTCCTGTATACTTTGTAAATTGCTTAAAAACAGTTTCCGTATATAAAGAGTTAATAAGATTAACTAATTCCTTGGGATTGTATTTTTCAGAATTTTCAACAGTTTTATTTACAATTGCATCCTGTAGTTCAATACTCGAAATCTGCCTGGGGTATGGATCATCAACTTTAAACATTCTAACACCTTCGTCTAACAAATGTTTTCTTTGTTCAAACCATTGATTTCTAATTTCTTCTAGTGTAAATTCTTTTTTTGGCGCTGATCCAGACTCCCAAAGATCTAATCTGAACCCCATTGTTTTCAAATTTTTGATCATACCAATTGGGTCTGGATATCTTTCCTTACTCCACTTATACTCATTTTGATAAGGTTTATTTTCCCATCCTGGTTCTAATGCTAAAATACTGATAGGGATATCTTCCATTCTGAAAGTAGCAGCTATTTTTAATGCTTCGCTTTGGTTGGTGTAATATCTGCAACGGTACTCAATACTTAACGCCCATGCAGGTATCATTTTGGGTTTACCTGTAATTCGGGTATAACTGTCTAATATATGCTTAAAGTCAGGTCCGTAAAAAATAAATAAATCAACTTGTCCAGCTTCAGATGAGAAAGAGTAACAATCGTTTTCTGTCGATTGTTTAGTAAAATCAAAACAGGAATTAAAAGCATTATTTGAGTAAAATCCATACCCCTGAGTACTCATAAAGAAGGGTACAGTAGCCTCATTCCATCGATAATCCCTTTTCCATCTGAGTTTCAAACCCTGAGCATCGAAAGTTTCTCGCATAAAACCAAAACCATAGTAATGTTCATCTCTAAACTTATTAAAAGAAAGCAAAAGTGAATCACCATATTTCACCGGAAATTTACTGTATTGGCTAAATATTAAATGATGGGATGTATCAAATAACGCCAATCGAAAAGGGGATAAACTTACTTCTACATTAATTTTATTGGTCGATAGAATCAGCTTATTCTCTTTCTTTTCAGAAGCTATTTCAATTTTATCAAGCTTATCTTTTACAAATCCAAATTTAACTGGCAAAGAAGTTGAAAAAAAACCCTTTTCAGCCATTCTCAATCTTATGATATCATTACTTAAAAATTCGAGTGAAACAACCTCACCTCCTTCACAATGAAATATAGCAGAACTTTTTTGAACTTCATAGTGTACAACTTTCCCAATATATTTTGTACTGCTGGAGTAAATTTTTACAACTGAAAAAAATATTCCTAAAAATAAAATGATTTTTGGTTTCATAGCTATTTTTCATTGAATAAGAGTATGGCAGCAGTAAATGGTTTCAATAATAGTATACTTACAGGTTTCCCATTCAAATCAACATATTGTTGATCAATTACATCAATTTTTTCATTTTCCAAACTGCTATTAAAGAATAATTTTGAAAGTTTATATTTTGAAATAAAGTCTTTGCTTTCTGATGCGCGGCTATTTTTATCAAATCCAAAATGACTTTTCCAATTTTCAAATGAATAGTTATTTGATATTTTAGTTATTTTGTCATCCGCCAAATAATGTTCAGACATCAAATATTTTTCAGAAATTTTCACATAGGTATTATGATTAAAACTGCCGAGATTTTTTGTGGAGGGTATTAACCAATTAGCAAGTACTACACAACTTTGTGTTTTTTTTGCAAAAACAACATTATCTTCAAATATGTTACCAAATGTAGTATTGGGTATTGACCACTCATCAATGCGTAATCCACTTTTGCAGTCATAAACAATATTGCCGCTGATAAGATTGTCATACGCTTCAGAATTGATTAAAATTCCAGATCCGGTTGAATTAAATACTACATTTCCCTCAATAGTTATATTATAGCACTTATTGTCAATATATATTGCATTGGCAATTGGGCTGTTTTCAGAGGGTGTTCCCGTATTATTTCCAGTAACGTTATATACTATATTATCCCGGATTATATTGTCATGTGTATAAAATTTTGATTTAGCCCAACAATAAATGGCCGAACCGTCACTTAATTTGATTAAAGAATTACTAACTACATTCTTTTCCATTATACTCTTCGTACCATCCATTCTGATGCCCACATAGCCAACACTATCAACTATATTATACTGAATTAAATTACCAATAGCAATATGAGCGTCTTTTTCTTTTTCGCTTTCATTATTTTCAATAACAATTCCAATCATTCCGTTTACACCACTTATCCCATATCCCGGAATATTTCCTATCTTTCTTATTGTATTACCTCTAACAATAAGATGCTCCGGTTCATTAGCTGAAATACCCCGTCCATTTACATTTGTAATAAGATTATTTTCAATCAAACATTTTTTGGAGAGTAATGAAAGTTCAATCGCAGTCCTGTTAATGTTTTCAAATTGGTTATTACTAATTTTAATGCCCGCGTTATTGCTTTTACCTAAAATTCCAAAATCTTCATACTTTTCAATTTTCAGGTTTTGGATGACGATATTTTGAACATTCTCATTAATAATAATTCCTGTAGTGTAGATACTTGCTTCAATTGTTTTATTGGGAAAATGTTTCCTTTCCGGAATAAAATACAATGTGTGGGTATTTTTATTGAAATACCACTCTTTCAAGGTATCTAGTTCTTCAAATTTGTTATCAAAATAATATCCCCAACCTTTTGAAAGAGTGTTGGTGGAACTATCTTGAATAGTAATTTTTTTTGTAGTAAAATCCACTACCTTGCTGGTTCTGAATTCCCAATCAAATGTTCTGAATCGGATCGTTGCTCCCGTCCAGTATCCATCTTTTTGGGTTAATGATGTATCAGTAAATTCAATGCAATTATACCCATTCCCAAATTTCAACAAGCCCTGATTGGGATATCTTGCATTAATCTGCATCTCATTATCTGCATAAAGGCTATATACATTGCTTTGCAGGTGTGACAAAATAATTTTATCGGTATACTTTTCCCAATTCTTTACTTGTATTGCTCCCGAAATAACAGGTAATTTACCAGCTCCATAAGACGTATAAACAATCAGTTTTTGCTCCTTTCCTGAAAATTGTATTTGAATTTGACCACGAAACACATCATTGCACTTAAATAAAACCGAATCTCCAGGCAATAATTTCTGTTTATTTAGCCTATCAATGGTTTGCCAGGGCTGTTTTACGGTAGTTCCGATATTAGTATCATTACCAGTATTACTCAAATAATAACTGGTGCCAAAAACTGGCATTATACTTATACACAGAAACCAGCACAACAGTAACCTATATAAACATCTATCTCTTACCAGTAAATACTTTTGAAATGTCATATGATTACTTTTTTCATTGTCTTTTTCAATACTCTTTATTATATTTTTTTTTATGAGTACATGCATATACAACTTTTTTAATTATTTAACGCACTTTTTTCAGGAAATCGTTCAATGGTTTGTACGAGTACTTTCGCGTTACTTATCAATTCTTCTGTTGGCATAAAACCTCCAATTGCAATTTGAAATATCCCAACTTCTACTCTTCGGATTGAATCATTACCCACATAAGAAAAACTTTTTGAACTTAAAACAAATTGTACTGTTTTTTTTTTATTAGATTTTATAAAGACCTTTTGAAAGCCTTGTAATGTTTTAATTGGATAATTTTCTGACCCTCCAACTTTACTGATATAAAGCTGTACTACTTCGTCCCCATCACGCTCACTTACATTTTCTATATCAACATGAATAACAATGGCTTCATCATCTTTAATTTCTTTGGGTACATTTAAATCACTATACCTGAATTTACTGTAACTCAATCCAAAACCGAAATCAAATAAAGTATCCCCTTTGAAATACCGGTAAGTTCTTCCTTCCATGGAATAATTTTCAAAATCGGGTAACTGATTGATTGATTGATAAAAAGTAATAGGTAATCTACCGGAAGGATTAAAATCCCCAAATAACATATCTGCAATGGCATCACCTGCCGCCTGTCCTCCATACCATGCTTCTATTATAGCTGGGATATTGTCCTTTGCCCAATTTATGGCGAGAGCACAACCATTAAACAATATAAGGATAGTAGGTTTACCAATCGCAACAATTTTCCTGATAAACTGTTCCTGCACATCTGGCAAGTTTATATCTAATCTGTCACCTTGTTTAAAACCATTTACTTTAACAGGCATTTCCTCACCTTCCAATTGGGGAGACAGTCCCATGGCTAGTATAACAACTTCAGCCTTGGAAGCTATTTGCAAAGCTCTTTCCACGCGTCCTTCATCTGGTACAGACCAAATCAGTTTTTGCACATGTGCTTCGCTTGTCAGATCTTTTATTTCAATTCGAATAGTATATCCTTGCCCTTCATGTAAATCAATAAATTCATACACTTTCTCTGGTTCCCAGATAGTTTCAAATTCCGTTATTAAATTATCATCAATATAGAAATGAAAGGAAGTTAATCCGGAAATACCCAGTGCAAATTTTCCTGTCTTTTGGGGGAACAAAATGCCACTTATTGCTATACTAAAATTGCCTGTATCTTTTACTTTAATGGGCAGTCCTTCAAATATTTTTCCATCTAAGCAGGTAATCACTTCTACATATACAGGTTTCCCCTCTAAATTCTTATTGTTATAATATTCAACTTTTAACCCTTGCTGTAATTTTGTTTCATCCAGAAAAATATATTCCCCTGATAATACTTCAAAAAATGGAAGGCCGTCCGCTAATTCACAACCATATTCATGAAATAATTCTATTGTATTACCAACTTTATGTAAAAGCCCCTCATATAATGAAACGGCTTGGGAGGGTGTGCCATGATAATTCCCTAAAACAATTTCATTATTGTCGGCATTTGGCCCAATAACTGCAATAGAGGAAATGGTCTTTGATAATGGCAAAAGCTCATTTTCATTTTTTAGAAGAACAATTGACTCCCTGGCTGCTTTTACAGCTAATGTCCTATTGGAAGCACAATCAACAATTTCATATGGGATAGATGCATACTTTACTTTTTCATCTGCATCAAACATTCCCAATTTTAATTTCGCTTTTAATAATCTTGTAGACGCAATATCAATTTCTTTATCACTGATCAATCCAGAGTAAACAGCTTCCACTAAATCACAATATTCGTTACCACAACATAAATCAGTTCCAGCATGTACGGCTAAAGCAGCTGCCGCAGCGCTCGATTGTGCTAATTTATGATTTGCATAAATGTCATAAATAGCACCACAATCTGAAACTACAAAACCTTCAAATCCCCATCTTTCTCTTAAAATATCTTTTAACAATAAACTACTTGCACAACAGGCCTCATTAAATAATCGGTTATAGGCTCCCATTATTGAGTAAGCACCTGCTTCTTTAATGCACGCTTCAAAAGCAGGTAAATAAGTTTCCCATAAATCTTTTACTGAAGGCTCTGCATTAAAATGATGTCTGCTGGATTCAGGTCCACTATGGACCGCAAAATGTTTCGGTGTAGCTATTACTTTCAGATATTCAGGATCATCTCCCTGTAAACCTTTTACAAATGCTACTGCAATCCTTGAAGTGAGGAATGGGTCTTCTCCATATGTTTCCATTCCTCTTCCCCACCGTGGGTCGCGGAAAATATTGATATTGGGGCTCCAATAAGTCAATCCCTGATAAATACCGTGTTTACCCTGCTTTACAAAATCATGGTATTTAGCTCTGGCTTCGTCAGAAATGGCAGTAGCAATCTCAAACATTAATTCAGTATTCCAGGACGCTGCCATTCCAATAGCCTGTGGAAAAACGGTTGCCAATCCGGCTCTTGCCACACCATGTAAACATTCATTCCACCAATTATAATTTTTAATACCTAATTGCGCTATCGCTTTCGAATGATGTACCAATTGAGATACCTTCTCTTCCAATGTCATCTTTTCCAGTAATTCCTCAACTCTGATATCTATACTCTTGTATTCCATTCAAATATAATTTTACGATATAACTAATTTTTTTAAGCAAATTCACTATAACATAAACACTTCAACATTTAATTTTTTTCTATCATTATAAAAGGGTATAATATTACTATCAATTGTATTCCCATCTACAGTAATATGCCTAACCCCTTTGCAAATTCCCTTTGATTTTTTTATTTTTATAGTATAAGAACATTTTCTAAAAACCCTTATTATCTCAACACTTTCCCACTCTCCTGGCAAACAGGGGTCTACCAGCAATCCATTCCAAACCGGTCGGATACCTAATATATATTGAGTAATCGCTACATACATCCAGGAAGCAGTACCGGTTAACCAGGAAACATTTGCCAACCCAAACTTATCTGATTCAGGTCCAAAAAAATTAGAAGCATAAACAAATGGCTCTGCTTTATAACGCCATGTTCCTGCTTCTGTCATCGCTACTTTAGGTATAAGTTGATGATAATATTTCCAGGCTCTGTCACCATTACCCAACATACATTCTGCTATAATGGCCCAGGTATTAGCATGGCAAAAAATAGCACCATTTTCTCCGCATCCCTTATTATAATGTGATAAAGGATCTTCCGGGGAAGGAAAATGCTCTATCGGTGGCCATATTTTCTTAATCCCAAGTTTAGTATCCAAAAACTCATTTACAGAATTCATGGCTTCTTTTTGCTTTTCCAAATCAGCCATTCCCGATAAAACTGACCAGGTTTGAGTATTGAGAAATATTTTAGCCTCCTCTGATTGGTTAGATCCCAGGTATAACCCATTATCCATTATGGCTCTCCTGAACCATTTCCCATCCCATGCTTTGGTATTTACCAGGCATTTCTGTTCATCCCAGAATTTCATAAACTTGTCGGCGTCTTCAGGTTTGTTCAAAAGCATGGCTAATTCAGCAATTTTTGGTAAAGCAAATCCTAAAAACATAGACATCCAGATACTTTCACCCTTCCCCTCCCTGCAAACTTTATAGAGCATATCATTCCAGTCAGAAGTAAGCATTAATGGGAACCCGTTAGCACCAATGTTTTGCTGTGTAAAATCAATGGATTTGCATAAATGCTGATAAACTGTTGCCTCACCACCATCATAAAAGGGAACTGTTTCCCCAAGATAACTGATATCACCATCTTCCATTACAATATTCCAAACAGCCAATATTGGCCAGATATGATTATCGGAGTGTAACCTATTGAGTGGTGCCCAACCTTCAGTTTTGAAAAAATAGTGATTGGTATGGCCATCCGCATACTGTTGTGTTAATAATTCAAATACTTTCTCTTTTGCACTTTTATTATCAAAAGGGGTTTGGGATAAAACATCTTGTGATGTATCTCTGAATCCAATGCCACGAAAAGTTCCTGTGGCATAAAAAGAAATATTACGAGAAAACAAAAAATTGCGCTGGGATTGATAAGGATTCCAAATATTGATTGCTCTTTCAGCATCTTTATCAGGTATGATGCATTGAAAATGGGATAGATAATTATTCCATTCCTTTTGCAATAATTGATAGGATTTTTCTACAAAATCAGTTTGACGGCAATGTTCTAAAGATTTCTCAATATCCATTAAAGTATTACCCGTTCCTAAAAATGTATTAATAGTTTCAGTTTTACCTGGCTCCAATATCAGTTTAAATTGCAACGCACCGCAAGGGTCCCCACCTTTAAGCGTAGAGTTAGTACATCCGTCATTTTCAATAGCATAAGGATTGCTTTCAGATCTGTATGTTCCAATAAATTCATCCCGGTCACAATCAAAAGCAACCAACTTTTTATCAGAAGCTAAATAAACAAGTGGTGTTTCCTTAGGCTTTGGTTGCATTTCCACACTATAGTCATAAATAATTGAATTTATATTGCTATCAAAATCTACAGTTAATTGATGCTTGTTATAACATAACCAGGATTGTTCCCTGAGATATTCCATCATACCAAACTCAACAAAAGAAAAAAGGTTTATTTCCCTGATTTCATCGCTAGTATTAGTCAGTTCTAAATTCCAGATAACACAGTTTTCTGACTTTCCCACAAAGTATAATAGATCCGCTTTAATACCATTGTGCGTTGCCTCAAAACGGGTATAACCTAGCCCATGTATGGATGTCCATTTTTCAGGTTTTAAAAATGCAGGTTCAGCAGTTGGGCACCAATATTCTCCGGTTTTCCCATCCTGGATATAATAATACAATCCTGACCTATCGGTTGGCAAATGAAAAAAGCGATAACGGTTAATACGCCATATCTGTGGCGATTTATAAAAAGATACAGCACCTCCGGCCTGAGACATCATAGTGTGAAATATTCCATTAGAAAAATAATTCATCCATGGTGTTGGGGTATCATATCGTTTAATAATTATTTCTTTGTTTTTATCATCAAAATAATAATATGAATTCGGGTCATTTCTATCAGTACAATTCATAGAATTTGTTTCATTTAATAATATAATAAGAAGCAGAACATGCACATGCTATTTCAATAGTTAATTTTCTACACTTAGTCTTGCTGTTTTCTTAATTAAGTAAGAGGAAATCAGTTGCAACAATGCCAGGATTATAAATGTATATTGCAAGGCTATCATTTTAGAAATATATGTAGTCAATAGAACGAAAACCAAGCCCCCGAAAATTCGCCCGCCATTCATAAAATATTCGTTATCCATAATAAATGTATAGCTGTCCCTTTTCTCTTGAATGGATGCTTTTTCTATATTTGATAAATAAGTGGCCCTGAAAGAACTATGGATCATTGGGTCTGCGATTACCTGACAAACTTTCATAATCACTACGCCCAAAAATGAAATAGCAAAAAGGTTAAATATTTTTTCGCTTTTTGTAACAGTTAATGCCAATGTAATTCCTCCAACTATAAGAAAACTTGCTCCGGCAAACATTATTTTACTGCGGTGTTCTGGTTTTGATATTCGGCCAACTATATAAATTGAAATAACAGAAATAATGGCAGTAGTAAATTCAATTTTTCCCAATACTGATTCATCACCTGCTACTGTCAATATTAAAAGTGTCATTAGTACCATAAAACCACTTTCCACCATTCCAACAAAAAAAGTCAAAACTCTTTGAACATTCCATATTTTGGCGAACTTAGGATAAATAAAACGTTGTATTTCCGGACTTTTAAAATTACTCTTCAGTATTAAACCACAGGCAAAAAGATTGGTAAAAATCACTACCAATGAAGTATATTTATAAGCATTCATTTTATACCCTTCATCGGTATTATTTCCTAACACTAAAGTTCCAAACAATAATGGAATCAATGCATTGAAAAATATAATGATAAATTGTTCTACACTTGTAAAAAAATTTCTGTTATTTTCTTCTGTTACCAAAACTGTAAGAAAGTTTCTGCATGACCAGTAAATTCCATTTCCAATTCCAACCATAAAACCATAAATAATTACAAACAAACCAGCATCTTTTCCAAAAAACATTAAAATACACAATGGGATAACAGTTAAAAGAATCCCAATCGAAAATAAGTATCGGATATTTAATAGCTTTTTCATTAATAGTAACCCCGTTATATAATATCCTAAAACCAATCCCATGAAAAATCCCCAATTATAATAAATAGCTAAGTTGTTATCCCCCCCTGTAGCCCTTCTGATAAAAGCTGTTCCAAAAATTATAATAAAAGGAAACGCAAGTGCATAAATCAAATTTGCCATCAAAAGTCTTTTGGCATCGGCATTAAAAATTGCAAAGGCTCCTATTTCTTTTTTCACTAATCGTATGATCATAATTGAGTTTTATTATTTTAAGTGTATTACTTATTTGTTAAGGCAATTTTGATATTCCTTCAAAACAGACCTTCCATTTCCCATCTTTAGGAAAGCCAGGTAATGGAACTTTATTTCCATCCCACCCTGCAGCCATTAATGCAATGGTTGATAATAAAAAACCATTCGAAGGCAAATAAACCGGGTAACTATTCCAATTCATATTCATTCCCATAGAAGAATAGGTATTATTTGAACTTTTAAAAAAAAGTGCATTAATTGCAGTTGCAGGTTGATTCAATCGGGCTGCAGTCATAGCGATCATTGGAAAATCTGTTCCCCAGATACTGTTGTCCCAGGTATCCATTACCCGGTTTAATGTGGCTAACATATCTCTGTCTCTAGTTGTATTCCCGGGAAGAAAACCCTTTGCCATTAGAAAGGAAGGATGCTGTATTTGTAATTTTCTGTCTATCCAAAGTTCTTTTGAATTTTCAGCATGTAAATAAAGACTATCATTACCAACCGGATCTTTTACTTTAGGTAATGGAGATAAGTGATTTAATATTAAATCCCATTCCTTATTTCGGGGCATACCAAGACGTTCCAACCATTTTTGTGCTGTACGTAATCCAAAATCCCAATAAGCCAATTCAAAACTTGGATTATACGTTTCATTTGCTGGCCAGATAACATAATTAAAATTATTTTTTGAACTGTCAAATCCATATCTGAGAATCTCGGGGGGGGGCATTACGGGTGGCCCTAATATAAAATGTCCGCTAATTGTATCAAATGTAAGGTAGGATGCTAAAAATTCAGCAGTTTGCAAAACAAGATCTTTATACTTTTGTAAGACAGCAGTTTCAGGCTTGCTGCGGTAACAAAGTTCTGACAAATAAATGATATGCGGCTGCTGCCATATAATAAATGGATTAATATGGTTGGGGCTTTCCCTTCCATCAGGACCAATCATCTTAGGCCATCTTGCTCCTTTATAACCATGTTCCTTTGCCAATTTTCTGGCTTTTGGTAAAAAGTGAATATACCATTGTAAACTTTTCTCCAGCATTTCAGTATGCCCCCATAAAGCAAAATGTGCGGCATGAAACCAATGCACTTCAAGATGGAACTTCCCATTCCAGGTATTATTCATGAGGCCTGACTCTTGAGGAGGTAAAGAACCTGAAGATTGTATTGCTGTAAAATATTGAGATAAAATAACCCTTCTTTCCAATTCTGCCGCACGTGGGTCTGTGGATCCGGAAAAATCAATTATTCCTCCTTTTGTCCAAAATTTTTCCCAATATTTCCTGGCTTTATTTTGGATGATTACAGCATTTATTAATGGTCGGGTAGACAATGATGGAGAAAAAATACAGCTAATTGAAAAATGATCTGTCATTACTTCCGGCTCTATTTCAAAATTATGTTTCTGAATTGCATGTACCTTAATATGCTGGTTCGATCCAACAGAAACATAATATTTAACGCTATCCATACTTCTTTTAAAATCAACACGGGTTGCAGTCTTTTTAATTATAGCGGTCTGATGTTTTTCAGGAGATTCCCAATCAGCTCCTGTGAATGTATTGCTACCGTAGGGAAAGCGAATTTTAATTTTAAGCCTTCCCTGTTTAATTAATGCCGAATGAATAGCCACAGCTATTTGATTCTGTCGTGGATCTATATTAGTAATTACTTTCACCATATACCCATCAAACTCAAAAGTGGAATAAATGGTACCCTCCCAAAGATTAAGTATTTGCTTAACTTTTTTTATATCCCATATTGAAGCTTCTGCTCCATTTGATTTCAACAAAATAAAACCCAATAATCCAAGGTTAAAATGATGTGGATTCTCATTTAACCAGTTACTGGCTGTATTATCACTTTCATGGGGAAATCCAATAGTAGGATACAGCTCAGTTTTACCTCTTATATTAACCGGCATTAATACATCAGCAAGCTGATAGTTTTTAGGATTGGGAAAAGAATGCCATCCCCAGTTAGACATGGTTGTAAGCGGCATAGCATTTGCATAATTGGCGGGGAATGTTTGTAAACCGGTAACATCAACAGAAAAAGCCATCTCACCATTACCTACAGTCATAACCTTACTTGAATCTGCATTAGTGTATTTTAAATTATATTTGTTCACCAGTTCAAATCGATTGATTGGTAAAGAATTATATCCTTGTGCCTTTGTAACAAAATTTAAAGTAATGGCCGGAAGAAATAAGAATATACAAATTCGTGAATGTTTCATTGCTGGCTTTTTAGCATTTTATGATAATACCTGATTTTGCTTATTGATAAACCCTAACATAATCAATACAGAATTGAAAGGGAAATCTTGAATCATCAATTCCATAACCTCCATCAACTCCTCCAACTGCCAAATTGAGCAGCAAGAAAAAAGGTTGGTCCAAAGGCCACCCTTCATTGGTAAATTCATTTTTTTTATAGGAATGATACTTAATACTATCAACATAAAAATCAATCCCTGTAGAATCCCATTCAATTGAATAAACATGAAATTTTTCAGAAGAATTTTCAATTTGAATCGAATTGCCTGAAGAAATATGCGTTCTGGTTGTTTTATCTCCTCGATGTACAGTTCCGTGAATGTTTAAAGAATCATATCCAAAATTTTCCAAAATATCTACCTCACCGCTAATTGGCCAGCCTACTTTGGTAATATTGCTCCCAAGCATCCAAAATGTAGGCCATGCTCCTAAACCTCTGGGTATTTTAGCCCTTACTTCAATCCTGCCATATTTTACTTCATATTTCCCTCTTGTTGCTAATCTGGCTGATGTGTAATTACTGCCTTTGTAATGTTCCTTAATGGCAGTTATTATTAAATTACCATCTTTTTGGTAAGCATTCTGTATACGATTGGTATAAAACTCAGCCTCTTGATTTCCCCATCCTCCGCTTCCTATATCGTAGCTCCATTTTGTAGTATCAGGTAACCCTGCACCATTAAACTCATCATTCCAAATAAGTCGGGTAAACTTATGCTCTTGGGCAAATACAGTAACGAAACAGCTTAATAAACATATCAGTAAAAAAACTATCTTCTTCATATTTACACTTTAACCTCTTTTAATTAACTCATCGCATTCTTAATTACAAGTGAGATTACTTCAAATAAACCTCTAAAACAGGTATTTCCATCGATGGCTTCTGTACAGGCATTTCTAATGTCACATCCTCTTTTTCTGCATCAGTATATCCCGACCAATGTGGTTTGGCAAATTTTACTTCTGACGCGTCATGCAAAAATTGTACATATTTAATTTTACCTGCCATTCCTTTAAGTACGAGTCTGTCAAGCGGGTAATCCAGCAGATGTATATATAAACGATTTGTTTTCGAATTATATGTTAATAACGTATTCGGAGGCGTAACAAATTCAGCTGGCGCTTGCGTACATCCATATATAGAACGGCTATTATACTTCATCCATTCTCCGATTGATTTTAATCTGTCTTGGGCTCTGTAATCAAACACCCCCCTTGCAGTAGGCCCTACATTTAATAATAGGTTACCCCCTTTACTTACAGATTCTATGAGTAACTCTATAAGTTGTGCATTACTTTTCCATGAATTTTCATCCCGGTAATATCCCCATGATCCGGAGAATGTCTGACATGTTTCCCATGCAAGCTTTTTCCCGTTTTTTTCTGGCCACTTGGCAACCTTAAATTGCTCAGGGGTCACAAAATCACTGCCTCCTTCCAGACTGTCTAAATCTAGCCGGTTATTTACAATAATATTGGGCTGTAACCTGCGAACCGTTTTAAGTAAGTTCTCAGAATCCCAATCCAGATGGCCCTTACCAAACTTTCCTGGATATGAAAAATCTAACCATAACATACTAATTTCACCATAATTAGTCAATAGCTCCGTTACCTGATTTTTAAGGTATTCCCTATATTTCGCCATATCCCTTCCTTTATTCAGCCGCTCATATGCGGTATCGGTATCTGTATCTGGTCTCAAAGGGTGCAGATTATCTATTTTGAAATCAGGATGATGCCAATCTATTAGCGAATAATAAAATCCAATCTTAATCCCTTCAGCTCGAAATGCATCTACCCATTCCCGGATAATATCTCTTTTAAAAGGTGTATTAACAGACTTATAGTCTGTATATTTTGAATCAAAAAGACAAAAACCTTCATGATGTTTGGTAGTGATAACAGCATATTTCATCCCTGCTGCTTTAGCCATTTTGGCCCATTCCATTGGA
>Ga0007854_10001306_pt1 | contig 15924 bp, 18 predicted proteins | sample CryBogCBH12Aug08_FD_60382 | JGI IMG/M metagenome (GOLD analysis project Ga0007854, IMG submission 60382) | Freshwater microbial communities from Crystal Bog, Wisconsin, USA - CBH12Aug08 | ecosystem: Environmental > Aquatic > Freshwater > Lake | place: Crystal Bog, Wisconsin, USA | collected...
GGGCATCCGCCCAAGGTTGCTCCAGAGGTGCTAGAGCAAATCAAGTCACTGAATCAGGACATGCGGTTCGAGGTCTACATGTCGTTGTCCTGCCATAACTGTCCGGACGTGGTTCAGGCCCTGACCCTCATGGCAATCTTTAACCCGCGTATTGAAACGACCGTCATCGACGGTGGAATGGCGCCGGCCGAAGTGCAAGCGCGCCAGGTTATGGCGGTGCCAATGGTGTTCATGAACGACACGCTGTTTGGCTCCGGGCGCATGTTGCTGGAAGAAATTGTGCGCAAGCTTGACAGTGGTGCTGTTGCAGATGAGGCCGCAAAGCTGAGCCAGCTCGAGCCCTTTGACATGCTGATCGTGGGCGGCGGGCCGGCCGGCGCTGCGGCGTCTGTCTATGCGGCACGCAAGGGATTGCGCGTAGGGTTGGTGGCCGAGCGTTTTGGCGGTCAGGTTAATGACACCATGGCCATCGAAAACTATATTTCGGTGCTGGAAACCGACGGGCCGAAATTTTCGGCGGCTCTGGAGGCGCAAGTGCGCCACTATGGGGTGGACATCATCAATCTGCAGCAGGTGCAGCGGCTTGTTCCTGCGCAGGGGCCTGGTGGACTGGCGCAGGTGCATCTGGTACAAGGCGGGGTGCTGAAGGCGCGCAGCGTAGTTGTATCAACGGGTGCCCGGTGGCGTAACGTCAATGTTCCGGGCGAAGATCAGTACAAGAATAAGGGCGTGGCCTATTGTCCGCATTGCGATGGTCCACTGTTCAAGGGTAAGCGCGTGGCGGTTATTGGCGGCGGCAATTCGGGCGTGGAAGCGGCTATTGATCTGGCCGGAGTGGTTCAACACGTCACTTTGATCGAGTTTGCAGAATCGCTGAAAGCAGACGCTGTGCTTGTCAACAAATTGCGCAGTTTGAGCAATGTTGAGATTCACACCAACGCGCAGACCACCGAAATTACGGGTGACGGGCACAAGGTGAATGGTTTGCGTTATCGCGACCGGGCTACCAGTCAGGATCATACGGTCGCGCTCGAAGGGGTTTTTGTTCAGATCGGACTGGTCCCAAATACCGAGTTTCTGAAGGGAACGCTCGAATTGAGCAAGCACGGTGAAATTGTGATTGATTCGGCTTGTCTGACCAGCGTGCCCGGTGTTTTTGCTGCAGGTGATGTCACCACCGTTCCCTACAAGCAGATTGTTGTTGCGGCGGGTGAAGGTGCCAAGGCTGCGCTGAGTGCGTTTGATTATCTGATCCGCCAGCCGGTGGAGCAGGCAAATGTAAGCACCGCAACTGCGTCTACAGGTTCAAAGCAGGCCGAGGCTGTCGGGGTTGACGCTGTTACGGCTTGATGGCCTGACTACATGACGACATGACGGCCTGACGACCTGATGACATGACGACCTGACGTTTACCGTAATCAGGGGCCCGAGCTTTGGCCGGGCTGCCACAGCGTTGTGATTGTGCACAGCGTGGCCTGATTTGCGTAGTAATCTGGTGCTTTGCTTCAGTGGCGCCGGAGTTGCCTGAGTGATCCTTGACGGGAATGGGGGGCGTGCCGCCTGGCAACTGTGCCCGTCCATTCCCTTGCAAGGACCGGCATCAAATGAACGCAATCACCAATTTATCCGTGCTGCAACGAATGGCGCTGGGGTTTCTCATTGTTTTGCTGCTCTCAATGCTGACCATGTGGGTCAGCCTGGACCGGCTTGCACAGGTGGCTGACGCCACGCAGTCTATTACCGGCACTCAGATCCGTACCGAACGCATCATGGCCGACTGGTATCGCAATACTATTGCGTCGGTACAGCGGGCCACAGCCAGTGCGCGAAGTACAGACACCAGCCTGGTGGCCTATTTTGCCGAAGCACAGGCGGCGGCAACCCGCAGTAATAACGAATTGCAAAAGACTATTGCCGATATCGTTTTGCCGGATAGCGACAAGGCTGTGCTGGCGGATATCGTTGAAATAAGAAAAAACTATAACGCGGTGCGGGACATCATTGTGGCGCTGAAAAAGGAAGGCAGGGCATCGGAAGCCATCGCAACCCTTGACGAAAAGTTTGTGCCTATAGCCACATCCTATTTGGGAAAAATAGACCAACTCAGCCAAAATCAGCGGTCCTTGGTGGACGCGCATGCCAAAGTTATTGCCACTGCATATGACCGTAGCCGAACCCAGTTGATTTTGTTGGGCGTGCTGACTTTGTTGATGTGTGTTGGTGCCGCCTGGCTGCTGACGCGCAGTATTGTTTCGCCGTTGCAAGGAGCAATTGTCACGGCCCAACGTGTTGCAAGCGGGGATCTCCATGTGGTTGACCAAGCCGAGAGAAAAGACGAATTCGGTAAACTGAACGGCGCGTTGACCAGCATGACCGAACAACTATCCGTGATCGTTGCGGGCGTGCGTGAATGTGCCGAGAGTGTGGCAAATGCCAGTGCGGAAATAGCCCAGGGTAACAACGACCTGAGTGCGCGGACCGAGCAGCAGGCCAGTGCGCTGGAGCAAACTTCTGCCTCTATGGAGGAACTGAGTGCACAGGTAAAACAGAATGCGGTTAGCGCGCTGGAGGCTAATCAACTCGCAATGCGTGCGTCCGCAAATGCGCAGCGCGGTGGTGAAGTGGTTGGAAAAGTAGTTGCCACGATGAAGGGGATCAATGATTCATCGCGGCGAATAGCCGACATCATTTCCGTGATCGACGGAATAGCTTTTCAGACCAATATTCTTGCCCTTAATGCGGCGGTCGAAGCGGCGCGTGCGGGAGAACAGGGTAGGGGTTTTGCGGTGGTGGCGTCTGAAGTGCGGGCGCTCGCCAGTCGGAGCGCCGACGCGGCTAAACAAATCAAGACACTCATCAACGACAGCGTCGAACGCTTGACCCAAGGCACACAACTCGTGGACGAAGCGGGCATCACGATGGGCGACGTTGTGGTGTCAATCCAGAAAGTGACGGATATTGTGGGGGCAATCAGTATCGCCAGCCGCGACCAAGCTAGTGGAGTCGAACAAATGGGCGAGGCAGTGTCGCAGGTGGATCAGGCTACACAGCAAAATTCTGCACTGGTCGAGCAGATTGCGGCGGCGGCTAGCAGCCTCAAGACGCAGGCCAGCGAAATTGTGCGAATGGTGGCGGCGTTCAGGCTCGACCGCCGCCATTCGTGATTAATAGTTTTGGGACGGCTATTAATAGGTGTAGACGCCACGGCCGGACTTGCGTCCCAGATGCCCGGCGGCAACCATTTCCTTGAGCAACGGGCAGGGCCGGTATTTGCTGTCACCAAACTCGCTCAGATAGACCTCCATCACGGCCAGACAGACGTCCAGACCCACCATGTCGGCCAATGCCAGCGGACCAATAGGCTGGTTGCAACCGAGCTTCATTCCGGCATCTATATCTTCAGCGGTTGCGAGGCCATCAGACAGCACAAAAAAGGCTTCGTTGATCATCGGTATCAGGATTCGATTGACCACAAAACCGGGGGCGTTTTTGACAGTGATCGGTGTTTTTCCGAGCGCTTTAGCCATTGCCTGAACTGCGCTGTGGGTGGCGTCAGAGGTTTGCAGGCCACGAATGATTTCAACCAGTGCCATCATTGGAACGGGATTGAAAAAATGCATTCCGATAAAACGGTCTGGCCGGCTGGTGATAGCGGCCAGCTTGGTGATGGAAATAGAGGATGTGTTGGACGCAATGATGACCTCCGGGGCTACCAGCGCATCTATCTGCTTGACTATTTTGACTTTCAGGTCGTAATTTTCCGTAGCAGCTTCAATCACCAGTTGGGCCGACTGCAGATCTTCATAGCGCGTGCTGCCTTTGATGCGGGCCAACGCGGCATCACGGTCTGCGGCACTGATTTTTTCCTTCTTGAGCAGGCGCTCCAGACTGGATGCAACTGTGGAGATGCCCTTGGCAATAGCGGCATCGGAAACGTCGACCATGACGACTTGAAGACCGCTCACTGCGCAGGCTTGTGCAATTCCGTTGCCCATGGTGCCGGCGCCAATAATTCCCACTGTCGATATATTCATTTTGGTTCCTGATAGAAAGAGAAAAATTCAAAACTCTGTGTTGGTTAACGTCTGAGTTTGCGCTAACCGGCAAACCGCGTGTCTGTGAATTCTATCCAGTCAGAACAAATGAACAGGTTGAATGCGCAAGCCGCTAAACTAGGCCGCTATGGAAACCCAAACAATCATCATGCCACGCAATGTCAAGTTCGCTATTTACGGGATGTGGATCAGTTTGCTGGTGAGTCTGGTTGCCAATGCCTATCAGGCTATTTTGGTGGATGAGGCACGTACCGGACTGGTTGAATTGCTGATGTCAGCCTTTATTCTTGGCTTTACCCTGTTTGTCTATCGACAGGTTGCGCGGGGTGTCAATTGGGCCCGGTTGGCTTTTTTGGCTTTGCTCATTCTTTCTTATGTGCTGTCGGCAATTGATCCTGCCGGAATGTCGCAGGTCGATCTGGTAGCACTGGTGATTACGGCACCGATCGATATTTACGTCGTTATCCAGCTATTTGGCGCCCGTGCAAGTGCGTGGTTTCTCTCAGCCGATGAGGCGTCGAAACGCTAGACCGGATTGGATGTTGCCAGACTAACGATATGGACCGAAAAGGCATGGACCGAAACGTATGGACCCAAATTCTTTAAATTCAACGCTTTCAGCCCTGGGGGTAGAGCTCCCGGGTCCTGGCTATCTGGTGGGACTGCTGGTGTTTGGCATTGCAGGTCTAATTTTTTATAGGCGAGGCAAAAAGCTGGATCGCCCGCAGTTGAAGTGGCTCGGTCTTGCAATCATGCTCTACCCCTACGCTATAAGCCAGACTTGGTTGCTCTGGCTTATAGGGGCAGCACTCAGCGTGTGGGCGTATACGCGCTGGGAGTAGCTCTGCTGGCGAATCAGTGCCAGTGGTGGCGGCCACCCCAGTAATCGAAGTCAAAGTTCAGGCGTACTGGCGGGGAATAGTAACCAGAACCATATCCCTGCGAATAGTACGGCGAGTAGTAAGTGCCAGGTGCTATTACGACTGGCGCTTGCTGATAGACCACAGCCGGTGACTGTTGGTAGACCACGGCTGGAGTGCTGTTGCTCTCAGCCTGATTGGCAGAAGAGGGTGAGCCGCTCATTCCTGCCGGGCTAACCTGCAGTTCTATGGTCTTGCCTGGGTCCTGCTGCATCTGGGTTGTGTATTGCTTGCCGTTATATTCGTATGTCACGTTATAGGCAACGGTTCGGTTTTCAACGATATTGCGGTTTGAGCAGTTTTGTACCGATTGATACTGCGCAGGGCCAGAGCCTTCGATATGGTCGCCAAGTACTGCGCCCCCCATGATGCCCAACATGGTTGCAGCAGCGTTGCCTGCACCCTTGCCGAGCGTATTGCCGATTGCACCACCTGCGATTGCGCCCATCACGGCGCCGGCGCCTGATTTTTGCTGGGGCACCTCGACTTGTCGCGTGTTGCAGACCTGCTGCGGAATAGCAACTTGCTGAATGATTGGTTGAACAGATATGACGCGACCTACTTCCTGCGCCCCGGCCGTTGAAGTCAGGACAACCAGTGCAGTCAGCGTCAGATAGTTTGCATGTTTCATAGCGTTAAAGCCTCCTGAATAAGTACTATGAACCCTTAACGCAAACGCGGGCAGAAAGTTGTTGTACGGAATGTAAAGACGTGAACAACGCGGTTACAACTATTCGAATGACGACGGTTCTTCACACTACTTTACCTAATTTGTGTAGGCGTATTTTCTGCGGTTAAAGTTATTGAAGGTATCAGAATCGTCTGATGTCCGTATCAGTTATTCAGGAGAATTATTTATGAGCAAATTTGTCAAGACAGCCATTGCGAGTACGACGCTGCTGGTTGCGTTGCTGGCTGGAGCCCAACCTACCAGCCCGGCCACAAGCCCCGCTGGTGGTTCAGTGACTCCGTCGGTTAGCGGCGCAGCGGCGGCGGCACCGGGTGAGCAGGAGAATGAGTTTGCACGTAAACATCCGCGCATACATGAAGTTAATCAACGCCTCCACAATGAGCGCGAACGTATTCAGGCGGATCTGAAAGCTGGAAAAATTACCGAGCCGCAAGCGCATAAGCTGGCTGCACAGGCGCGGAAAATTCACCAGGAGGAAATGCGCGACGCCCGAAAGCAGGACGGCCACCTGACCAAGCAGGAGCAGGAGCATCTCAATCGGGAGGAAACCCGCCTCAACGCAAGCATTACCAGCGACGTGAAAAGCAACGCCCAGGCCAATGGAAAAAAATAGTCAGAATAATGTGAATCGTGGCTAGTCAGAAAAACGACTAGCCTAGGAAGCGCAGAGCGGCTTTTTGTCTTCTGCGCTTTTCTTTTTTATTGGGGCGTTAATGGGATCCGGACGGTGGTCGGTGCGCGGATGCGGATGTAGACACCGGCGCGCGCCATACCAGCGTAACAATAGTGGCTCCTGTCAGTTGAAACAGGACAATGATTGCCACCGATCCGTGCCAGCCGTAGCTTTCGTAGGCCAGACCAGCAAGCCAGCTGCCCGCGGCCCCTCCCGCGTAGTAGCAAAAATAATACATGCCGGTTGCCAGCGACCGGCCTTGTGTAACCGTTTTCGCAATGGCACCGATAGTCGCAGATTGACAAAGAAATACGCCGGTAGAACTAATAGCCAGTCCGACGACGACAGCCGCCAGTGATGAAGTGAGCGTCAGGACCAGTCCGGCTGCTGAAAATGCAAGGCCATATTGCAAAGTGCGCTGATAACCTAACCGGTCGATTTGTGGTGCTGCCATCGGTGTAACCAGCACGCCTACCAGATAGACAAGAAATACATTGGCCAGGCCCGACGAGGAGAGCTGGAATGGCGATGCTGCGAGATGAAGATTGATGTAAGTGAAGGCGCCCACTAGCGAAAAAAGTACGCAAAAACCCACCGCGCATGCCGCCAGCAGGCGCTGGTTGCGCAGATGCATAAGCAGGGTCTGGAGTCCGGCACTGGCGTGGCGATTGGGTATAAATTTTGTAGAAGGTGGAAGCTTCCACAGCACCATTGCAGCACCCACAAAATTTAGCGCCGCAAGGAACAGGAATGCCCCTCGCCAGCCCAATAGCTCACTCGCATGACCGGTTATAAAGCGACCGCTGAATCCGCCCATCACGGTCCCACCTACATACGCTGTGGTCATACGCACGACGTTTTCGGCCCGGAATTCCTCAGACATGTAAGCAATGATGACGACTACGATTCCGGGTACCGCCAGGCCTTGCAGAAATCGCAGAAAAATAAGGATGTAAAAGTTGCCTGCAAAGGGCAACAATGCGGTTGGAATAGTCAGGAAAAAAAGAGCACTACAAATTACTTTTTTGCGCCCTATTGCGTCCGACCACATTCCCATGAAAGGTGATATCAGGCCAATACCCAATACGGTTGCACCTACGGCCAGACCTGCCTGAACCGGGGTGGCGCGAAAGTCGGACATCACCAGCGGCAGCACCGATTGCAGCGAATAGACATTCAGGAAAGCGAAGAATCCAATGATCCAGACCAACGACCTGGTGGCTTGTACGGGCTTGATGGAATTGGGGAGGGTAGGCGGTTTGGGGAGCGGCATGGTCGGAGAATGGCTGTCTGGGGCAATTATGGGCGCAAGTCGGAGTTGACGAATAGAGAACGCATCTCCACCATTGTGATGTGGGTAATCGGCAGTGCCAACCGCAGGATTTCTGCAGGTTCTATAGTCGGATTACTGCGCAAGAGTGTGCCCTGCAACCAAAGGATCTTAGAAACATGTTTCCATCTATTTCACTCGTGTCATATTTCGCACGTGATCGATTTAATGGCCTCGCCAAAATAGCAGCGTTGGCTGCCACTATTTCACTGTGTGGAGTGGCGACTGGTGTTCATGCTGCCCTGCCGGTTGGTGCTGATGCCCCGGATTTTTCCGCCCAGGCTGCTCTGGCCGGGAAAGAATTCACTTTTAACCTGAAACAGTCGTTGAAGCGGGGGCCGGTGGTTCTGTATTTCTATCCGAAGTCATTTACCTCTGGATGCACTGCCGAAGCCCATGAGTTTGCGGAGGCCAGTGCGCGATTTGAGGCGCTCGGCGCTACGCTGATTGGTATGTCGCATGACGATATATCGACTCAGAAAGAATTTTCGCAGCGCGAGTGCAGGAACAAGTTTCCTGTCGCTGCAGATGCCGATGCAAAGGTGTTAAAACAATACGATGTAGCCATGACCATCATGCCGAATACGGCCGCCCGCGTTTCGTTTGTGATTTCACCTAAGGGCCAGATCCTTTACGTGTATGACAGTATGGATCCGGAGCAGCACGTTACCAATACGCTCAAGGCACTGCAGGGTTGGCATGATCAGACCAAGGCGAAATAGCGCCGTACGCCTGATAGCTTTTTAAAAACCGTTAGTGAGTAACTTGCCGCATTGCATCACCAGAGTGTCGGCAGCATCAGACTTGGTGACTTTCATCTTGCCGTCTGCCCGGTTGATGCTGTGGGTCCAATCGGCGCTTTTGAACTTCAGGACAAACTTAACGATGTCATTGTTGATTTCGACATCGTTCGTGGGCGCACCATTGAAAGCTACGCTCTGGTTTTTTGCGTCAAACTCGACGATGTAGCTTTGCTTTTTCCCCGGGCCTGCTTCCCAAATGCAAATCAGAGGTACGCTTTGCGCAAGGGCAGTAGCGCTGGCGCAAACAAGGATGATTGCAGCGAATAGCCTGAGTAATAGATGATTCATAGGTTTAGCAAATAGCGGGATGGAATTCGGCACAGACACGTATGATAATCCCGCGGCTTTATGGACGCAGTGTTTCCCAGACGGTTTTCATACGTTCGGATACGGCCAAATCCATTTTTATGGGACGCCCCCATTCGCGACAGGTTTCTCCAGGCCACTTGTTGGTTGCGTCCAGCCCCATTTTGCTACCTATTCCGCTGACTGGTGACGCGAAGTCCAGATAGTCGATTGGCGTATTACCCGCCAGCAACGTATCGCGCAAAGGATCCATTCGCGTGGTTATTGCCCAGACAACTTCTGCCCAACTGCGAATATCGACGTCCATGTCCACCACTACTATGAATTTGGTGTATGTAAACTGGCGCAGAAAACTCCAGATGCCAAACATGATCTGGCGTGCATGGCCCGGATAGGACTTATTTATCTGGACCACTGCCAGACGGTAACTGCAGCCCTCGGGTGGCAGATAGAAGTCGGTGATTTCCGGATATTGGCGTTGCAGCAACGGCACGAATAGCTCGTTTAGCGCCAGTCCGAGCATGGCAGGTTCATCGGGGGGCTTGCCGGTATAGGTGCTGAGGTAAATAGGTGCTATTCGGTGCGTGATGCGGTCGATAGTGAGTACCGGAAAACATGCTTGTTCGTTGTAATAGCCGGTATGGTCGCCAAACGGACCTTCCATTGCGTGCTCAAATCCGCTGGCATGATCTGGGTCCGCATAGATGTGTCCTTCGAGGACTATTTCGGCCGACGCAGGCACGCGCAGATTGCTTCCAATGGCTTTTGCGACATCTGTGCGACTTCCCCTCAGCAGGCCCGCAAACTGATATTCCGACATGTTGTCGGGAACAGGCGTGACAGCGCCGAGCATTGTTGCCGGGTCGGCCCCCAGCGCAACACACACCGGATATGCAACGCCGGGGTGTGCGAGAGCGTGATCCCGGAAGTCGAGCGCACCGCCACGATTCGGCAACCAGCGCAGGATCACCTTGTTGCGTGCCAGCACTTGCTGGCGATAAATGCCCAGGTTCTGTCGTGGTTTATTTGGACCCTGCGTTATTACGAGGCCCCAAGTGATTAGCGGGGCTGCATCCTCGGGCCAGCAGTGCTGGATCGGGAACGCAGCCAAATCGACGTCTTTGCTTTCAATGACCGCGGCTTGGCAGGGTGGGTTGCTCAGCGTGTGCGGGGCCATATTCCATAGCGTTTTAATAAGGTGGCCCAGACCGACAAACTCTTTGACTCCGTGCGGTGCGGGTGGCTGTTGGAGATTGGCAAGAACCTGTCCGAACTGACGTATTTCCTGGATATTGGAAGCACCCATTCCGAGCGCTATTCTGCGTGTGCTGCCGAATAAATTGGCCAATACAGGAATAGCGTGGCCGGTGGGATTTTCAAACAACAAGGCTGGACCGCCCGATCGCACGGAAAGGTCGCACAGCGCCGTCATTTCAAGATGTGGCGATATGGATTCGGTAACGCGCTTTAACTCGCCTAATTGTTCCAGTTGGTCAATAAATTCCCGAAGGTCGCGGTATGCCATTTACGGCCCGGCGATTTCAAGTCCGCGCCATGGGTGCGGATTATCTATGTCGAGTCCCAGCAGTTCGAGCACGCGATCTATCGTTTGATAAACCATCTCATTCAGGTTGGCAGGTGCGTGATAGAACGACGGAACCGGCGGGAAAATGACTCCTCCCATTTCTGTCACGGCAATCATGTTGCGTAGGTGGGCCAGATTGAGCGGCGTTTCGCGGACCATCAATATCAGGCTGCGTCGCTGCTTGAGCATGACGTCTGCCGCACGGGTCAGCAAGTTGTCGGAAAGCCCGTGCGCCACAGCGGCCAGACTGCGCATGGAACAGGGCGCTATAACCATCCCGTCGCACCGGAACGAACCACTCGCAATAGTGGCCCCTACGTTGGTAGAGTCGTGCACCTGGTCAGCAAAAGCGGTCAGTTCGTCAAACTCCAGTTGCAGTTCGTGGCGCAACGTAAGTTGACCGGCACTTGAAACTATCAGGTGTGTCTGAATGCCTTCTATCTGACGCAGACGCTTTAGCAGAGTCAGGCCATAAATAGCACCGCTGGCACCGCTGATAGCCACAATCATTTTTTTCATCAGCATCGGCTATTCGATGCTGGCGGACCGGATGTGCTAAGTGCGTCCAGCGTATTTTTTAGGAGCAACCCCAGTTCGGTATCGCCCTGCATGGTTAAACGGCGGTTGAAAAACAGGGTGTCTGCGTCTTCCTGGCGCTGTGCGAGGCGCATGAAATCGACCAGACTGGCCCCAATAGTCAGGTCGGCGGCAGTTGCCCGGGGCGATGGGTGCAGGGCGACAAAATGGTTTTTTGTCCAGCTGAAATCAAACTGCCAGCGAGGGGCTGTGACCTGTATCCGCAAACGTCTGCCGCCGAGGCTATTTGCAACTTCAGCGGATATCTGCGGGGCCAAAGTGAGGTTGAGCGCAGTTACCAGCAGGAGCGTGCCGGGATAGGGGGGCAAGAGGTTCAGGAGCAATGGCGTGAGGGGCGGAGATGGCAAGCGTGGCAAGAGCGAAAGCAGGGGCGCAAACGGGGGTGGAAATAGGGGTGGAAATAGGGTTGGTAAGTGCGACAGTGGCTGGCTCGTCTTGGGGTGCTGTAATCCTGAGAGTGGGCTATTGGGTATTGGCATAGGCATAGGCATAGGCATTGGCATTGGCATTGGCATAGTTTGGTTTACCCACAGGGATAGTGGTTTACAGGCGTTCAGATCTAGAGGTCCGGTTGCCTGAGTGTTTTGTTTTGGCACTGTGATAGCCCGGGACCACCATGCCAGTAGCCGTTGCAGGGTGCATCTTCCAGATGGCTAAGCAGGGCATTCCGGGCTGTTTCCGGGTTGCCGGAGTGGTGGACTACGGACGAAAAGATATTTAATATTTCGAGTGTTGCGGTGCCTTGCGGACTGACGCGAATAACGTCTACGCCCAGCGTTTTGAGGTATTCCACTTCGTCCAGCAACACGCAGGTGCTGGCGCTCTGGATTTGTGTCCCGTTGAGCACCAGAAACCGTTCGCCTTCCAATGTTTCCATCGTCAGCCCGTCGGGGTCTTCTAGGCAGTTGAACTCGCAATCGTCGCGCGTACGGCCATGGTGTCGCGCCGTAAAGCAGCGGGCCGAAAACGCGAGCGGCATGCGGCCAAACGCAAACACTTCAGTTTCCAGATCTGGAATTTTGGCCCGCAGAATCTGAACCAGGTCGTCTCGTCCCATCTCCAGCGGAACCACCCAGCGGCGGGCGCCCAGCGAGGCCAGCCATTGCAGCGTGGGCAGGTTGTATATGTTGAGATGTGCGCCGGCTATAAATGGTTTGCGTCCTGCCATGCAATGCACAGCACCCATGTCATTGGCCTCAACCTGATAGAAGTTGTTGTCAGTAATTTTGTGCAGCAGCGCGATATCGGATGCAGACTCAATCAGGGTCTGTGTGCAAAGGTGTACCTCTTTGCCAGCACCTTGGAGTCTGCGTGCAATGGCCAGCCAGTCGGGAAACCGGATTTCATGGCGACGCGCGCAAACCGTTTCGCCCAGATACACGATGTCGACCGGCGCATCTTCTATCGCCCTGTAAAAAGCCTGCACCGTTTTGCGTGGCCAGTAATACAACAAGGGGCCGAGCGACAGTTTCATTTCCAGGGCCTTTGATACGCGCCCAAAGTGTGCCGCTGACCTTCGGTGAGTTTGTCAAGCGTTGCCATCCATGGTGCCTGTGCATGATATTTATGCTGATCGGCCAGATAGAGGTCAATGGCACGTCGCCAGATTTCGGTGACCTGCGCTACGTAGGACGGACTGCGCTGCCTGCCTTCGATCTTGATAGCCGTTACGCCGGCGCCTGCCAGATGCGCTAATAACTCCAGGGAATTGAGCCCTGCTGGTTCTTCAAGTGCGTAGTAACTGTTGATTTCGTTCACCTTGAAGCGGCCCTTGCAGAGGGTCGGATAGCCCGCGTTCTCGTCTGGGGTGTAGCGGTCAATCAGCACCCCGCCAAGCCGGGATTCGCGGCCTTGGGGGGTCTCAATCCACCGCACTGCATGGGGCGGTGAGCACACGCCCTGAGAATTGGGACCGCTGCCGGTGACATAGGACGACAGGGCGCAGCGCCCCTCTACCATGACGCAAAGACTGCCAAACCCGAATACTTCCAGATCGACCGGCGTATTGGCGGCTAGAAGGGCTATTTGATCGAGGGACAGCACGCGGGGCAGTACGACCCGGGATATACCGAACTGCGCGTGATAGAAATTGATAGCCTCATGGTTGGTAGCAGAGGCCTGCACCGACAGGTGTCGTCGCAACGCCGGATAGTGCTTCTGCGAATAGCCCAGGAGGCCAGGGTCGGCCATGATAAGGGCATCTACATTGCAAGCGGCGGCACGGTGAATAGCGCCTAGCCACAACGACACATTGCTGGCTGGCGGGTAGGTATTCAGTGCCAGAAATACTTTGCGGCCTCGCGTGTGGGCGTAGGCAATGCCGCATTTGAGGGCCACTTCGTCGAAATTGAGGCCGGCAAAGTTGCGCGCATTGGTGGCGTCTCTGAAGCCGAGATAAACGGAGTCTGCCCCGGCATCTATTGCCGCCTTGAGTGCCGGTAAACTGCCGGCAGGACACACCAGTTCGAGGCCAGGTTTTGTGGTGGCTAAAGGTGAGGAAGTGGAAGACTGTGCTGCAGTGTGCGGTGCCGGTGCCGGTGCCGGGGGAGCGGGTGAGAAACTGGTTAGCGGAAAGAGCGTATTCATTGCATTTGGCACCTTGGTGCCAACGAATGAAGGGCCAAGCCACTCTTTGCAGCAAGTTGCGCGCAGAGAGGCGAATAAGTGATGTGGCGAAGCATACCGATGCTGGCTGGTGTTCTACTGATGCAGGTCAATGAACCGCCCGTTACGGGGCCGGAGCGCGCGTTTGGTTGGCCATTTCGGGACGCTGCAAACATTGGCACAATGGCGCCAAGGATTGAAGGTTTTAATGCTTTGCAATTGGTGCTTGGCCTGAAAGGAATACGGGTATGCGATTGGCGTCCAGGTTTTTGTTTGCGGTCATTATTGGAATTGTTGTGGCGGGCTGCGAAAGCAATCCAGCCTTGAGCAATTCGGCCACGGCCAGTCCGGCCATTAGCGATCCAGCACTGAATGCTCAGGCTGAGAAGGCTAAGCCAGAAATTTCGTTTGTTGATTTTCAGGGCTTCGACCGGGAGTTGCATACGGCGCTGGTAGTACCTTTGCCACACGTGGATATCGTATTTCTGGACGACGTGTCGCCCAACGCTATTCCGCAGAGGTTGCAGGCCTGGCTGGCCACGGTGGAGTCCGGCGGGGGGCAAGTCAAAATTACACCGCCTAAATCGGACATCGTGGCAAAGGACCCGTTTCTGATATTTAGTATGGTCAATGCTGTCTGGCATGCCTCAAATTTTGTCAAGGAGTCTGTCGTCAAGGCGGAGCATGAACCCGCCAAGGGGTTCGACGCAGAAATCGTGCTCAAGAAGAACGAGAACGGCAATTCTGTGATGGACCGGATTGTTTTCTCCAAGCGCAGTCCTTAACACTTTATAACCACGAATAGGTTAAGGGTATTAGCCTGGTGTAAGTTTTAGCCACGTGGGACGACTATCTTCCTGACACCTGTTGTGGTTGCAAATGACATTGCAAGCATCGGTGTCCCAACTAAACGGAGATGTTATGACACGCTATAGTAAGTCGGCTGAGGCGGTTGCGGCGCTCACGCCAGAGCAGTTCAATATTACCCAGCGCAGTGGCACGGAAAGGCCCGGCACTGGTAAGTACCTGCACAACAAGGAGCCAGGAATCTACGTGGACATAGTTTCTGGTGAACCCTTGTTTGCGTCGTCCGACAAATACGAGTCGGGATGTGGTTGGCCCAGTTTTACCAAACCAATTGCGCCTGTGTTTGTGAAAGAGTTGCACGATCACAGCCACGGCATGGTTCGCGTAGAAGTGCGCTCTGCGCATGGTGATAGCCATCTCGGTCATGTTTTTGAAGACGGCCCGACAGACCGCGGAGGTCTGCGCTATTGCATCAATTCTGCTTCGTTGCGATTTGTTCCCCGCTCGCAGATGGAGGCCCAGGGATACGCCGAATATTTGAATCAGGTTAATGAATAAGGAGATCGACATGACGACTGAACGCGCAGTGTTGGCCGGTGGTTGCTTTTGGGGTATGCAGGACTTGATTCGGAAAATGCCGGGGGTACAAAAAACCCGGGTTGGCTATACCGGTGGCGACGTCAAAAACGCAACTTACCGCAATCATGGAACGCATGCAGAAGCGGTGGAAATAATATTTGATCCGGCCATGATCAGCTATCGCCGCATTCTTGAATTCTTTTTCCAGATTCACGACCCGACCACGCTGAACCGGCAAGGCAATGACCGTGGAATGTCATACCGCTCGGCTATTTATTTCACCAGCGAGGCGCAGCGCAATGAGGCTCTGAATACGGTGGCCGACGTCAACGCATCGGGTCTGTGGCCGGGCAAGGTAGTGACCGAAATAGCGCCGGTTGGCGATTTTTGGGAAGCGGAACCCGAGCATCAGGATTATCTGGAAAAGTATCCCAACGGCTATACCTGCCATTTTCCGCGTGCCGGTTGGGTATTGCCGCGCAGGGCTGCGGCTTAGGGTTTGTCCGCACCGATTCCGCCCATTCGTCAAACGTCTGCTCAAACGCGCGTTTCCTAAAGTGAAGGTCCCTTTACTTTTTACAGGAGACTTTCATGCCCAAATTTGTCATTGAGCGCGCTATTCCCGGAGTCGGTGCCACTAAAGCCGCAGAGTTGCAGGCAATCTCGCAGAAGTCGTGCAGCGTACTTCAGCAACTTGGCCCGGACGTACAGTGGGTGCAGAGCTATGTTACGGGAGACAAGATTTATTGCATCTACAACGCAGCTAACGAAGAACTGGTTCGGGAACATGCCCGCCAAGGGGGTTTCCCGGCCAATAGCGTTGCGCGCGTAATGTCTGTGATCGACCCTACGACGGCGGAAGTTTGAACAGCAACTTGTCAAAGCCCAAGCCCTGAACAAGAATGTGCAATGGGAATTGCCGTTTACCTTCTTGGAAAGCCGTTTGTAGAGCGTGACAGCCAGCCCGTGCCCGC